>OEHO01000019.1_pt1 | contig 15482 bp, 18 predicted proteins | sample 1539131 | NCBI WGS metagenome assembly OEHO01 (sample SAMEA4074282, study PRJEB22523) | metagenome | biome: Groundwater | place: Australia | collected 23-Apr-2015
ACGGGGTCTTAGCTCATTTGGTAGAGCGTTTGAATGGCAGACAAAAGGTGACGGGTTAGCATCCCGTAGGCTCCACCAATTTTGTTGAAGCGTGGTGTAATGGTAGCACGAATGGCTCTGAACCATTTAGCGTAGGTTCGAATCCTTCCGCTTCAGCCAGTTTAGCAACGGATACCTAGATTAAATCCCTGACGTATGGATACTCAGGATAATCACGAACAATAAGTAGGTTGTTGAGTTCAACCGAAGATCGTGATAGGAGGCCACAGACAAAAGCAGTGGCTATGCCGTCAGACAAGACTCTGGCAGGTCGGAAAACTCCGTTGTTTTGGATACGTGGCAGAGTGGCCTATCGCACTTGCTTGGAAAGCAAGAGGTCGGTGAAAATCGGCCCGGAGGTTCAAATCCTCCCGTATCCGCCAATTTCTAATGATTAAGTGGTTGAAATCATTGTTTAGTAAAAAGAAAAGCGAACCCGAAGAAGTCGTGGTTCGTTTTAGTTTGCCAGATGGTAAACAAATAGATGTAACCGCAATCAAAACTCCAGAGTATCTTGAACAAGAAAAAAAGTGCAAGACTCATTGGGAATACAATGGTGTAGGAACTCCTACAAACAATTGTAACACTTGTTGGGAATACCACGCCAGCAAGATGAAACATTAACGGTAGATTGGCCGAGTCCGGCTTATGGCGCCAGTTTCGAAAACTGGAGGACCCCTAAAAAGGTCCCGTAGGTTCGAATCCTACATCTACCGCCACTTTAAAATAAGTTGATAAACCTTCCTGTCTGTGATAAAATCTCTCCATGATTGAAAAACCAAATTTGACAGATAGCGAAATTCAGGAGAATTATCAAGAGTTTTTGAAGTTTATCGGCGATGTTTTCACCGGCGATAGAAAAGAAAAACTTCTCAAAATGTATTCCGATGACGAAGGTTCATTGGGATTGCCAGCCGCAACGGCGCCTGCCTCAATGTGTGAACACTTCCATCTATGCCATCCCGGCGGATACCTTCAACACATTATGCACGTTGTAAAACTTTCTTTCGCTGGAAAGAAAATGTTTGAAATTGCCGGTGCAAAAGTTGACTTCACAGATGAAGAAATGATTTTCTCCGCCCTTCACCACGATTTAGGAAAGCTTGGTGCCCCTGAATTTGGTGAATACTACGCTCCTCAAGACCAAGATTGGAAATACAAGAAGGGCGAATTCTACAAAATGAATGGTCATCTTCCTTACATGGAAGTTACAGACCGTGCTGTATTTCTCCTACAAAAGTTTGGTATCACATACGATTGGAAGGAATATCTTGGTATCAAATTGGCTGATGGTTTGTTCAATGAAGCTACTGCCAAGTATTTGGTTCAATACAATCCAGAACTATATCTCAGGACAAATCTACCACGCGTAATTCACATGGCAGATTATACCGCATGTCGAGCAGAATACGACCAGTGGTATTACGGTAAGACAACTGAAAATCTGTAATATGTCAATAATCAACGACGACCCAAACACATTGATGATTCGCTGTGAGTGCCACGGGCACGTGCTCGAAGTCACCAGTGATGATTTGGGCGTTGGTGATGGTATTCAGCCTGACTTTTATTTTTCTGTTTGGAATCAAACCCCAACACCTTTCAGCTTTCGCCACCGATTATACTTGATTTGGAAGTTGATCTGTGGTAAAAATCTTGAAGGTGGAGACGTTGTTGTTGATTTGAAAGATGCAGTCGTAATTTCCAAGTTTCTTGCTGAAAAGGCAGAAGAAAGCCGAATAAAGTATGAAAAATGGAAAGTAAAACACAAATTATGGCAAACAAAAAGCGAGTAAAACGGACATCGCCAGACGCAGTTCCTAATCTGGAGGTTCCCATTGACGTATTGTTGGAACAAGACGATAAACAACAACTAGTTTGGTCGCCTAGCGAACAAGGACCACGTTACGTGGTAACCAGAGGCGGTCTGAGAGTGTCCGATAAAGATTATCCGAAAGCGGATGAACCGAGGGCAATTGCCGAAAAGGAATTTTGGCAAAAGGTGGTAAACAAATACCCAGACGGAACGAAAATCGAAATCGTTCAGTATGACAAAAAGAAACATAGGATTTGGTAATTATGGACCTCAAAACAGAATTACAACCTATCAACGATATTCCGGAGTCGGATATTGTTTCAAGAATGGCAGTTGCAAATGAACTGGCTAACAATCCAGAGATATGCAAGGAAGCCCTCAAATATGGAAAGGTTCCTATCGTGTATGGACCAACACGGTCTATGCTAAAGAAACCACAGGACCCCGGCCTTCTCCACTTCATTGAGAATGCTACAACCGTTCAAGAAGTAAACAACCTGTTAGAAAAAGGCAGGTTGGATTATAAAAACGCACAAGCCAAAACCATAAAGAAATGGGAGAAGGCAGCAGCAAAACGAATTGCTGAAATAAGCGCTAAGTAGTAACCCACAAATAGATTCGCAAGAAAACGTGGCAGAGAAATCTGCCACGTTTTTTCTTTTTGTCCATGTTGCCTGATATTTATGTCATGAAGATATGGCATCAAAAAAGAATACAAATAACGAACTACCGCCATTGTATGTTCTACCCTCCGATAACAAGGAGTTACAATCATTTTCTCAAAAATTCAAGTTGGATATGATGGAACAAGTGGTGAAAATTATTGATTTTGCCGTAGTTCACAACCTACCTTTCATCGAAGTATTTCAGTTCAAAAATTCTGATTTTGTCATCACACTATCAGAAAAGGATTATTTGACCAACATTGAAAATGTCTTTGCTTACTATATGGAAAAGGAAGCATATGAACATTGCCCCAAAGTGGTTCAGTTACGAGAAACCCTAAAGCAAAAGTCCGGAAGAATTAATGATGAAAAACAAACGTTCGGAAAACAGAGAAGTTAAGGACACAAGCCCTATCATACCACAACGAAATAAAATCAGAAATCAACTTTCGATTCACCAAAGAGAACTAAATGAAAAACAAAAACAATTTTTGGATCTCGCCTTGGACAAAACAACAAAGATTGTATTTGTCTCTGGTCCAGCCGGAACTTCAAAAACTTACATGGCAGTCTATGCCGCACTCAACTTACTCAATCAAAGGCGTGTAAGTGACCTTATTTATATCCGTTCAGCAGTAGAATCCTCAGAAGCTAAACTTGGCTTCTTGCCGGGTGAAGCTGAGGATAAAATGGCGCCATATTTGGCTCCATTGATGGATAAATTAGGAGAATTACTTCCAAAGGGTGACATAGATACCCTCAAAAAAGAAGAACGTATTTCCTCTGTTCCTGTTGGATTTCTTAGAGGATTGAACTGGAATGCCAAAGTTATAATATCTGATGAAACGCAGAATATGACTTGGAAAGAACTATTTACTCTAATAACCAGAACCGGTGAGTTTAGTAAGATGTTTATTCTCGGTGACCCAGAACAATCGGACATCAATGGAAAAAGTGGATTTCTTAAAATGATCTCCTATTTTGACGACGAAGAATCAAAAGCTAACGGTATTCAAGTGTTTAGATTCACCGATGACGACATTGTGAGAAGTGGATTGGTTCAGTTCATCATCAAAAAAGTCAAAAAAACGGTATAAGGAGTCTATTTATAGGTTATACATTTTATGGCCAACAACGAAAGAGTATCGCAATTAATCGAATTGTATGCGACGGACTTACAATCCAACGACATATTTCTCGTAACAGACATGTCTGTGCGGGAGTCGAAAAAATTGGAATTGGGTCAGTTGATGTTGTTCATTGAGAATAGTGGAAGTTTCCTAGCATATAATTCACTTCATGCTGATACTGCTTCCTATATTTTAGGTTCTTACGTTGATGGTCCTGTCAATTTGTCTCTCGTATCATCCCAATCAATTTCGTCAAGTTGGGCTGATAATTGTCTATCAAGTTCAAAAGCTCAAAGTTCTTCCTACGCAGACTTCGCAAAAACTGTAGGTGCTATCACAACCATTGCTGATAGCGCTTCTTTTTTGATATATTCAGCGACGAATGGAACGGCCTCACACGCGATGCTTTCTGAAACTGCTAATGTGGCTGTTGTAGCCAATTCTTTGTATTGGGTTCCCGGCAGTCAAAATGGAACGGCTTCTTGGGCGATGTCTTCTTCATTTAACAATTCATCTTCATATGCCAGTAGTTCTACAATAAGTAATACCGCATCATATGTTCAAAGTTCTTCCTATGCTTCTACAGCAAGTTATGCCTCAAACGTTGTTAACGTTTATCAACCTGTAAAAGCATGGGGACAAATTACGTGGAGTGCTGCTAATTCGGCACTTCCTGTATTGGGCGTAAGTTACAATATTGCTAGTATTCAGTGGCTTCAAACGATTCCGTTGGATGGAGGCGGAGGACCGGGTTCTGCTGGTTATTGGGATTTGTATGGAGTAACATTCACTACACCATTAGCAAATACTAATTATATGTGTCATGGTCAAATGGTTGGAACGTTCACACAACCATATGGAATTAGTGTACCTTTAAGTCCTGTGATGATGATGCCGTATGAAACAATAAGTGTATCAGCTTTTACTATGTCAATAAACACTGGAACAGGGATAAATAGAACAATTGCTTTCGGTGGACATACCACCGCAGTTTTTGAAATATTTGGATTGTAATTTATGCCAACAATAGGAAATAAAAGAGTAACTCAATTAGTAGAACTGACATCGGTTGAAGTGGATCCTAGTGATTGGCTTCTAATAATTGACAACACCGCAAGAGAGTCTAAAAAGATTGCGGCATCTGAATTTTCTGCGTGGTTAAATGCCAGTGGAAGTCTTTACGCTATTCATGCTGATGCGGCTGATACGGCTAGTTGGGCATACAATATAGTTGGTGGATTGGTTCCGTCTGCCAGTTGGGCATTATCTGCTTCGTGGGCACCAGCCGCTGGGTTGACGCCCGGAGGAACTTATCCAATTACATCTTCTTGGTCTGTTAGCGCCTCTTGGTCGCCCGGAGGAACACAAATATCAACGTCTTGGGCAAGTCGTTCATTAAGTTCATCACATTCAGATTTTAGTGATAATGCTAGTAACGCATTGTATTTGGTGTATTTCCCCGGCAGCCAAAACGGAACAGCATCTTGGGCAATCACAGCATCCTATGTTGGACACGTTGTAAATGCTGATACTGCTTCTTACTTTAACAACCTCAGTGGATTGGTTGCTAGTGCTTCTTACGCAGTTCATGCGGACACTGCCTCTTATGTTTTAGGAGTATCAGGTTCTACATCAGCTTCGTTCTTGGTATTTTCTCAAAATAACGGAACTGCCTCCTATGCTCTTACTGCTGGTGCTATTCAAAACGTAATGAATAATTATGGAATGTTTGATTCCATGTTTGAATCGATCAGTGGTTCTGGTGTAAATAATGTATCGGTTAAATCTTCAACAAGTTCAAGTAAACCAACATTAATTCAAGCATTTGGTGATGTTACTTTGAATTTCACGATGTCTGCTCCATATCCAAATTGTAGTATGGACCTTATAATGACAGATAGAATAGTCGGAACGACATCGGTGGTAGATAGTTCTATCATAAACCTTGGAGCAGCTACTATTATAAACAGTTGGGGCAATCCTACTTCTGGAAGCTTAAATACTTCATTTAATTTGGCTATTCAAGGAAACCTTTATGGTGAATATTTGGTGGAAGTTAGTTCATCAAACCCAAGTTTGGTAATCAATAATAGCCGACCTGTAAGATTTACTATTTCAAGCATGAGTGATAATGTTAATGTAAGTTCCGATTTACCTTTACAGTTTTATGTAAATAACATGTTTGGAAATGTTACCATCAGTTTTTCTTCTAGTGCTGTTCCGGGCATGGTTCAAGACCAACTTTCTGGATTTTCCCAAACAAGTTCTCTATATCCTACTTGGATAGATGTGGCAAATCAAAATGTGAATGATATTAGATATACTTGGGCATTACCTAACATGACCACATTTATTTGTTCTGACAATCCTTCATTAACTCAGTTGAGCTATAGATTTCCAGCGGCGCTTCAAACTATGTCATGTGATAATTGTAGTATCAGTTACATAGTCAGTTTGAATAATACCACAGCATCAATATTGAACTTTTCTAATAATCAATTGGTGACTTTGCCTAATTTGCCTGCTTCTACATCTTATTTGAATTGTTCAAATAATCCTTTAGCAGTATTGCCTATGTTTTTGCCTACAAATTTGACCGTTTTCTTCGCAGATAACACATTTTTGTATGGAACTTTGCCTGTTTTACCAGATGGAGTAATTACAGCTAGTTTGGTCAATACTTCTTTAGGTTTTTTGGCACCAGACCCATTGCCTATATCAATGTCGTATTTGGATATTCACAATAGTAATTTGATTGCCACGATGTCAAATGCTCCTGTTTCTCTATCATATATTGACATATCAAACGATAGTTTTGCTACCAATGCTTTAGTGGCGCTTTCCAACGACCTTGTTTCAAACAGTCAAGTATCAGGAACATGGAAATTTACAGGATATGGAATTCCAACAGATTTTACATTGGTATCAAACATCGTAACTTTAACCAGCCCTACAAGACATTGGACAGTCGTTCACGATTAAAACAGGATACTTATAAAGGAGATTTATGTTCACAACAATACCCATTAGCGGACTAAACGAAAAACTGACTATCAAGCGGGAAGATTTTATTCCTGTCGTTGAAAGCAGTTCCATGACCACGTTCAGAATGAATTTGGGTAATATTGATGACACGTATTTTGCTGTATCAGGTTCCGTATTATCAGCTTCTTGGGCCACCGCTTCAATATGGGCAATAAGTGCTTCTTGGGCAACTGCTTCTATGTGGACCATTTCAGGTTCAGAAGCTAGTCATTCAATTTCGGCAAGTTATGCCATCACAGCTTCTTCAGCAATCGAATCGTGGCATGCGTGGACAGCAAGCAAACTTGAAGGTGTTGGAAATTCTTGGGAAAATGATTTGTTAATTTACAATAGTTTGGGAATTACGGGTTCCACAGGTGGTGGTTATTTTGATATTACCGCCAGACCTTCAACAACGTCTTCATTCATTACACTACCAGCCATCAAACTCAACAGTTTGTTTCTTAACAAAGAATACGCTTTGGCAAGCACACTTGATTATGGAAAACTATACTTCATGGAAGATAGAAGAAATCAAGCTAAAATGGTTTTTGAGTGTGGTGGATATTATGTTCAACCAAAACAAAACGGCGTAAACATAGACAACTATTTGAGTGGAGCCAAAGGATTTCTATTTCAAACAAATGAAGCTGGTAATGGAAGTAATCTTCAAAGAACTGCTAGTTTGATGTTCATTTCTAGCAGTGGTAGAGTATTCTCAAGAGCTATAGAAGCTCAGGAATTTACTTCAAGTTTAAGAAGTAGTGCTACAGTGGGATTTGTAGGAACAGCTAGCTGGGCAATGAATGCCATTACTTCAGCATATGCTCAGACATATCCTACACCATTTATCACTGGTATGATAATGGGTTGGGCAGGCGCTTCGCCACCGGCAGGTTGGTTGGATTGTGATGGAACACTTTTGAATGTTGGATTGTATCCAGCATTAGCTGCTCAAATTGGAACAAATTATGGAGCTTCGTTAAACATCAACCAATACATTAAACCAGAAACAGATAAACCAATTTATCATAGCTATAATGATGGTGAAGTAAAGTTGTGGTGGAATAGTGGTGGCTCTGGAATTTATAGTTTGTATTGGGCGTTCACAGCTCACACCTATTACATCAATAACGCATCGGTTCTTGACTTTACTGGATTGGATGCGGCATATCCGGGTGGAACAAACTATTCATATACGTGGACTGATACTGGTGTTACTCCAAATTTAGGAACCACGTTTACTGCTCACGTCCCGTATTCAACGGGTGGAGGCACATCGGTTCTTAATGTGTATGGTGGTGGAATAAGACTTCCACACTTGACATCAACTTATTTTGTTACAAATTACGTTATCAGTCCTTTACTTTGGATTATCAAAACGTAAAAATAAAAGGTTATGAATCAATTCACAAGTCAGTTATACAAAAAGCTTTTCATTGAAAAGATTAGCAAACATGCTTGCTTTGTAAAATACAAAGTTGGTGGAGTCTCTTTTGAAAAACCATTCAAGCTTGCTATTAAAAATCCATCAAATGATGATCTTCAAACTATATTGGATTCACCAAGCATCAATCTTATAGATTGCGTCACTGGTTCTCCATTTACATTGTATTTTAATGATTTGCTGATGTTTTATATTCAACATGAAGGCGATGTAGAAAAATCGGAACAAAAACTAAAAGAAACTCTGGATGAATATCAATCAATATTCTCACAACTAAAACATTTGAAAGGTGAGAAACTTCACAACTTATTTTTTAGGGCTGACGTTAATAGTTCTAAGAATATCAAAATCAAAAACATCAAAATTCTTGATTCTTTGAAACTTGATGAATTGGATGATTACATCAAATTGACTGATGATAATGAAGGCGTGGTTAACAAATTAAGAGATTATTGGAAATCGCTCATTGTAGAACGATATAACAATACCATCAAATCAATAGATGACGAAATAGCTGGCATATCAGATGAAAGCATCAAACTAGAATTACAATCCATCAAGGATATTTTGGGTTCTATAACCAATGATTGTGATGTTGAATTACCTACCAAAAAAACGGTATCGGAAATTTTGGAATATTGGCCTACTTTACTTCTTCCAAGGTCATACGTCTTCGATGTGACGTAATATCATAAAAGATTCTGCGTATTCGCAACCACACTCACTGCCTCGTCGTTCGGCCAAGTTAAAAATGCCTTTTTCCGAACGAGGATGTGGCCACTTTTGAATTTCTCCCGAATATCGCTTCATACATTCAATTTTTTTGTTCACTTCTTTTTTGGTAAGAGGAACATAATAAGTTGGTATAAAAGCGTGTTGTGATAATCTTGGTGCTTGGTCGGTTGAAGATAAAACTTCTCCGAGGTATATTTTTTTGACAAGAAACGGTCCCCAAATTCTTGTAGCTACCCGTATCATCTTAAAAATGTATTCGTGGTCTTGGTGATTATCGCCACCAAATACAGTATAGATAATGTCCGGTTTAAACTCCGTAATATCGTCTTCAAGACGAACTACATTGGGTAGAAATTCATCATCAGTCAATTTAACTTCCTGAAATTCACTAACATACCCCAACTTTTTTCCAATCATAGGAGATTGGCTGTATTGTTTTTCTAGTCTTGGACTACGTATTTCAGCCATAAAGTTTACAAAAACTTTATCACCAGCTTTTTTGTGTTTTTGGATAACTCCACCAAAACCAAGAACTTCGTCATCAGGATGAGGAACTACAATCATTACATTCATAACGACCATATATATGACCTAAAGAGTTATGAAGGTTTTTCTAATAAACATACCAGCAAAAAAGGTAGAGGAATGGTATCCTTTATCACATGAAATTTTGATGGATTACTTCAAAAGTCACAACATAGAAGTATTCACCTTGGATAAGAATGAATTTGGTGTGGACCCTTCTTGGTTAAAGCTTAAATGCTTTGATTATGTTGATGATGATTTTGTTTTGTGTTGGGATATGGACCTTCTACCAAGAAAAGGATGTCCGTCTATAGTTCCTTCCTTGGATTTAGGCAAAATTAACCTTGCGGTTGACTCAATATTCTACACAAAGGTCATAGAACCACCGCCATTTGCGCCCTACCACCGTTATAATTGCGGTTTAATGGGATTGCCAAGGTCTTACCGACCAATGCTTGATAAGGTGTTTCAAGAGTCTAAAACATCAAAACTACCATCTTACGAACAATATCCAATGAATCTTGAACTATCAAAGAATGGATTTGAAGATGTTCATGAGTTGGACAAAACTTGGAATTGTATTTTTCATCTTCCAAACGCTGCCACCCATTTCAACTCAACATCTGATGTGATACATTATACAGGAGTGATAGGTGCTACTTCAAGAAAGAAGTTAATTCAACTTCATCACAGGCTGTATTTTCTTTAAGTATTCTAATCGGTGAAGATTTTCATTTAGAAAGTTGTATTTGATTAGAACTTGTTTCTTTTCTTCATTGGTTTTTGCTTCCTTTAATTTGTTAAACATCACCGAACAAACCGGATGGATGGACATGAAATCTTCCGTTATTTCATAAGGCAAGTCAATCGGTTCTTTTATACATTTCTTGGTGATGGAAGGATGTTCCAAAGAAATACCTACACGAAAATCTTCACCCAAATAAGTTGAGGGTGTATTGGTGAAAGCGCTTCTACCATCGGTTAATATCTTCTCACAAGCTTTTCTGCTGAGAATATACATCGAACCTTCGGCAAAATTCAACACTACATTTCGTTTCAACACTTTGTATTCAGGATTCTCCATTTTATACCAATGGAAATATGTTCCTATTTCATCGTGTCCTGTTGAATTGAAATATCCAACGTAGTCTTCTGAAACGTTTTCCCAACATTTTAGTTTCTCCAAATCAAGAAATGTATCATCGTTCATTTTCAAAAGTTTTTCATCGTTAAAATGCTTTAGAAAATGTTCCACCAAACAAAACGTTTTTTCTGCTAAGTTTTCGTAGGCTTCTTGAAAATCAAATTCAACATATGGTTCCAATTTTTGTGTATTTCCTTTACCATAAACAAAGAAATATTCATGCGGGCAATTTCTCAACATCTCTTTGATTTGTTTAGCGTAAGATAACCTTTTATCACATGTAGTTATGTAAATTTTCATTAACCTAATCCTATCGTTTTTTTTGAATTCAAGAAATTCATCACAGCGTTTTTAATATCGCTTTCCAAGGCATTTAGATAGATTTTTCTTTTCAACAGATTCAACGATTGGTTCTTTTTGATGATTTCCAATTGTTCTGATGTTTTCAAACTAATCAACGATGGATACAACGTTTCATTAATTGGATGAATGGTAAAATAGTCAGTGGTAACTTGTAAATCGTTTTCTGTTATGAATTCGTTTACAAGCGTTATATCGTGTTTTATTATGTCATCATCTTTGAGTAGAAATCCAAACATTCTATCCTCAACATAACCTTGTGATTCAGCCAATTTGAAATCGGATTTGTAAATCCTCTCTATTGCTTTTTTACTAAAGAAACAACATTCGCCTGTGACAAACTTAAACTCAGTATCTTGAAATGGTTGTGGGTTCAAATATATCGTCTTGTATAAATTGAAGTGGTCTAATGCCAACGTTATTTTGGATGATAGATTACCATTAACAAACCTTCCTATGTAATCATTTCCTTCTACCCACTTTCTATCAAATTTCTCCAAGTTTATCTTGGTATCATCATCAATTTTCAAAATGAAATCGAACTCAAATTTTTCACTGATTTTTTTGTATCCTTCCAAAAACTTTAAATGAAGGTTGGTGTATTTTTCTTCCACATCAACCACCATCGTTTCAAAAGGAATTTCGGCAGTATCACCGCCCCTGCCAAATAGAAATACTGGTGTAAACTCCACACCCGATGGAGCCAGCGACCATTTTAAATTGTTTACTTGATTTCTAATTCTCTCTTTGTTTTGATTACAAGAGGGAATCACTAAAATTATCTTCATAGTTTCTCAATGAAATCTTTATCATCTGTAGCGGTAAAATAGACACTCACTTTACCACTTTTTGTTTTTCCAACATACCACACAGGTTTATTGTGTTCTTTTAGAAATGCCATTACCTTGTCGTAATTCTTCTGAGTTTCGTCATCCAATTTCCCAAGGTCTGGTGGAGTAAACTTCCTATCAAGGTAGATTAGATTAACCTTGAATTCCTTGGCATCGGTGTAATAACATTCCAAGTGTTCTAGGTCAAATACGTTGGTATCCACATTATTTAATTTCAGAATCTTTTCAATATCATTGACATCCTTTATGTAGAGATAGTATTTCTTAACCACTTCGCCGTCACGATATTCATATGACATACCGCTCTCAGGCCTATGTGTTAACAATTTAACAAGGCTTGGTGGTCTTGGCATTAGAACAAATGGGGTGTTGTCACCAAATTTGACATGAAAATACTTGGTTTCTTTGTCGTTCAGCTTTTGACCCAAAGCCAGTGATGATTTTACCTTTTTATCCCAGAATTGAGAAACGAGTTTGAATGATTGAATCTCTGGAAGAAACTCTGACAACAGTTCATCGCTAGGAATTTCTTTCAATTCGTAGTAATTTTTGAATTGTAAGTCATTTTTACCTATCGTAAACCCCATCAAGTTAGAGTAGGCAAGGCTGTAGTAATTGATGCCTATAACCTTTTTCATATAAGAAATGAAACCAAGACTCTTTTCGTTTTTTATCAGTTCAATCATATACGTATATCTATCGAATGACCGAAGAATGACCAATTTTTTAATCTTGTTATGAGTGATAAATGCAAAATGTGTATGCTGCCTTGGAGCCATCTTTTTTATAGTTCTGATGGTAATGTTTATCCTTGTTGCAGACTGGATGGCAAGGGCAGTAGATACATAGCAGGCAAAACTACCGACAGTGTTGACAAAATTTGGAACTCTGACGTAATGAAAAATCTTCGTAAGTCTTTTATGGAAGGAAACGTCAGCGATGAATGTAACACACAATGTTTTAACAGCATCAACCCATTAAATGTTTACCTTGATTATCCAAAAGAGACACAAGATAAATGGATTAGTGAAACTTCTCCCGATGGCACTTTCAGAAAAAACTTCATAACATGGAATTTGGTTGCTTCAAATGTTTGCAATTACAAATGTGCTTATTGCACAATCGTTTTGAGTAGTAGGTTTTATGAAGACCGACACTTAATGAAGCTCTTGCCGAAACATTCAAACCAAAGAGAAATTACACAACAGTTTTTCAAATCATTTCCGAACAAACAATATATGTTGGATGTATTCAAGGAACATATCAACATGATTGAGAGAATACACTTTGCTGGTGGTGAAACGCATCTTCAAGATGGATATTTGGAAATGTTGGATATGTTAATTGAAGCTGGTAGAACCGATACTTACATAGAGTTTTATTCAAACATGAGTGGGTTCAATTTTCAAGGCAGAAATTTTCTTGAACTATTGAGTAACTTTCCAAAGGCTCATATAGTGGGCAGCCTTGATACTCTTGGAAAACGAGCCGAATACATCAGATATGGCACAAGTTGGGACAATGTGGAACGACAAAGAGTAATAATGATGGAAAAATATCCGAAAGTAAATTTCATCATACAACCTGTAGTTTCAAACATGAGTATTTTTACTTTTCCTGATTTTCATTTGGATTGGTATAATAAAGGATACCTTGGTAAAGATATGGTCAGATACATTCCATTGGAAGAACCGGAAGAAATGCATGTATCGGTAATGCCTGACAAAGTAAAGGAAAAGGTTTTAGAAAGATGGAAACCATATGTGGAGTGGATTTCTGATGTAGAATCTACAAGGCTCAATAGAGCAAAACCGATTGAGAAAATCAATCAGATTCTCAACGAACTAAAGAAACCACCAATTAGGTCTGAAATGGAATTCAAACTGTTTGTAGCAAAAACGAACATTACTAGAAACATCAAGTTTGGTGACATTTTTACCGAATTCTCTTAAGCAAATGGTTCGGCTTGAAACAAGAATTTCTTTTGATAATCTTTCAAGTATTTTGCTTGAAAGTGTTCACCATCCCTTAAAAATTCAAAATCCCTCATGCCTACAGTCCAACTGAAAATACAGTTGCTCAAGTATGATTTTCCGGCTTCAAGGTCAACATCCTCAAGAGTAGCGTAATCGGTTTCTCCCGGTGACAATTGCCCTATCTGTTGGTGTATTTGTGCCTTACCAGAACATCCTAAACACCATTTACATCCTTCCAAAACCTCTCTTTTGTTTATGTAATTGTCCACAATTTCTTGTGTAAGGTCTTCGTTGATGGGTATTGAATCCAATTCTGGATTTTTCATGTATTCAAATGGTTCTTTCACAAGATGTTCGTGCGCTTTTAAGAAGTTGTATTTCTTCCTCGTGGCATAACATTTGTAGAGTCTTCCGTTAAACATGGCTAATCCATGTTCGGCTGTAGTGGCAAAACACTTTTCGTAAACCTGTTTCAAAATCTCTGGGTCTTTATGGGTTTCGATTAGGTTGGTTTTCAAAAACATTCGTATCCTACAAGCAACAATATCCAAATCAGGATACTTTTCACGGATTTTTTTCACGCACGTTTTGATGTGAGCTAGTTGGTCTTCTCTTAGATTGTAAACACTAACACGCAGCCTATCAATTGTGGTAAAAAGTTCCTCTGGTGCTTTGTGTAGAAGAAGACCATTAGTAAACATTGTGATGTGATTGCTTACTTTGAGAGATTTTATAAGTTTGGCGTATTCCAAAACTCTTTTGTTTAGAAGTGGTTCACCACCAACCATTCTAAAGGCTTCTACATGAACGAATTTACTGAGAATATTCAGGTCTCTTTCAAAGCTTTCATATTTGTATTGGTCATCCGATGGGGTAAAAAATGGTGAATTGTGTGTGCATTGAACACAACTCAAATTGCAATGTTCTGTCAAATCCAACTCTAAATCTGTTACGTATTTCTTCACACGCCATATATATGATTTGGTTATGGATTTAAGCAAACGAGAACAATTATTCAAGGCGGGTTATTATAACCTTGACAGAAATGAAAATCTGGACAGAGTTTATCTAAAACAACTAGATGAAATATTCAAGAAGTGTTCATCGCTTGTTTCGGTTTATCCTGATTATCCCAAGTTTACTCTGCGTTTAGCTTCATTTTTTGGAGTTTCTCCACATCAAATTATCCCTACGTGTGGATGCACAGAGGCAATAAAGATAGCCGGTGATTTCTTGATTGATACTGGCGGAAGCGTATTGGTATTGGATCCAACCTATCAATCTGCTGTAAGTTACTTTGAAACGCTTGACGCAAATATTCATACCATCCCCGCCGATTCCACGATGGATGAAATTGTAGAATACATAAATAAGAATGACATTGAGTTCTTTTATTTGTGTAACCCAAACAATCCTACAGGTGGAGTTTTTGAATTGGATGATTTGAAAAAGTTGGCCAATTGCAATGCCTACATTTTTGTTGATGAATCATACGCAGAATTTTGTCTTTATGGAACGACTGCTAAATCTCTTATACATACCAACCCAAATATCATCATAGGAAGAAGTTTCAGCAAGGCTTGGGGATTGGCTGGATTGAGAGTTCGTTTGTTCATAGGTAATGAGGAAACAATTGCTCAACTATCACCGTTCAAACTAAAAGCTGGCGTTAATTCCGTAGCTGTCAGGATAATCTCTGAGTTAATGGATAACTACAAACTCATCTCTGAATCTGTAGAGAGAATACAGATTGGCGACGATTACATTCGC
>OEHO01000020.1_pt1 | contig 15189 bp, 18 predicted proteins | sample 1539131 | NCBI WGS metagenome assembly OEHO01 (sample SAMEA4074282, study PRJEB22523) | metagenome | biome: Groundwater | place: Australia | collected 23-Apr-2015
TCAAATCAAATTTATCTGACCTGCTCGTGCATCGCATTAGCGGGTTTTTTATTGCCTGAATTTTTAGGAGCAACAAAATGAAAATTAGTCATTTCTTACTAGCTACAAGCATTGCTACAAATTTAACCGCCTGTTCCTCGTTTGGCATTGATGGAATTTTTAATAGTCGTACTTTGGAAGCAGAAGAACGAATGCTTTTGGTAACTGATAAAGGTGTCATTTTAAATGATGATGGTACTGTGAAATCAGAAAATTTAAGAGTTGTATGTGCTGAACCTAGTCCAGATGCAATTTCAGCTCTTGCTTTTATCGGTTCGCTTCGAGGTGATTTGGGTACGAAAGGTATCGAGGCATCAGGTTCTCTAAGTCAAACTCTAGGTGAATTGGGAGAACGTACTCCAGTTGTTCAGTTATTGAGAGATTCTTTATTTCGTGCTTGTGAAGCACACATGAATGGGGTGATTGATAAAGAAGACTATCAAGATATTTTGACTTTCTTTGATGTTTACAGTACCACTCTCCTAGGTATAGAAAGTTTAACTCGTCAATCAAGACCGCCTGTTACAGTTTCAGCTGGTGGGTCAGAAATTAGCATTAACGCTGATAAAAGTGTTAAGTCAACTACAGCAGTTCCAGCTAATTCGGGAACTACAATCTTAGACAATAAGCATTTTGATGAAAATACAAAACAAATTTCTAACATTCTACAAAATTATTACATTGCTAAAACGAATTTGTTTTATTTGTCGGAGTTAAGAAAGTATCGCAATAACAATAAAAACGCAAAAACTTTTTTTAATCATGAACATTATTTTAGCGCAATTGACAATTATCTGACTAAGATGGCTCAAGAAGCTAATAAGCAACAACAAAATTTGACAAAAGAGGACATTATACAAGTAGTTCAGGAAGTTTTAAAACAACAGCCGATGCAAACAAAACCAGCTGTTGCCTCTCCTCAGAAATCTAATAAAAAAGCCGTCACTGGAGCTAAGAAATGATAAGTCAAACTGTCTCAACAGCAAATATCTTTGCACGAGCAAGTCGTTTAGCATATTCAATTCAAAATAATTCATTTGATTTCACTCAAGAAAATGTAGAAAACGATGTTAATTTAGTGAATTTAGATATGACAACATTGAAAACATATCAGTCTCCTAACGAAATTGATGCTTGTTATTTTTGTAAAACATTCAGTGGTAATTCAATACTTAGTTTTCGCGGTACGTTACCACCAACTGAAATTTTCAACGATTATAAAAATGTACTACCTGTTTTACGAGATTGGTTAAATGATGGAGAAGTAGAACAAGTTTCATCTGATTTGTGGGGCAAAGTACATCATGGTTTTTTAAAATCACTTGATAGTTTATTACCTATAATCACAAAACTTGACTTGCATCCATCAAAAAATTTTCCCGATAGAAAATTGTATATCACAGGTCATAGCAAAGGAGGGGCGTTAGCATTTTTGACTGCTGCGTGTCTCATTAAAACAAATCAGATAAAACCGAATAACGTTTGCGTTTATACCTATGCCGCCCCTCGTGTGGGAGATTATAAGTTCGCAACTGAATATAATCGCTTTTTGATAAATTCTACTAAACGATTTGAATATCAGGATGATTTAGTACCTCATTTACCACCAAATACAGGATTGTGGTCGTCAATTGTTAACACAGTATTAAAAAAAGATGGGCGATTTCCAGTATCAACAGATTTAAGTGGGTTATTCAAACAATTTAATCAAGTTTTACAAAAAATTGAGGATTACACGCATCCGTTGCAAAGTTACACTTCGGCTGGAAAACTTCAATTTCTTAATTGGGATTCTGTACCTATTATTGAAGAAGAATCAGAAAGTTTAGATTTTCAAAGAAACTTATATTTACCTGAGGCTTTTTTACCGTCATTGAATGACAAATCGATAAAATTCATAAGTGATCATTGCATTGACACTTACATAAATGCTCTTTAAACAGTAGGAGTGTATATGTCATTTTTTATTGTAAGCAATATATCTTTTAGAGGGAATGGTCATGAAAACGGATGATTACTCTCTAGCCTTCAGCCACAACAACAAAGACTTTCAAGACCCACAAGGTATTGATCTATTAGCACGCACCGAACCTTTTTACGAATGGCAAGATAATTGTCAGCGTTTAGATTTGTGGACTTATGGTAACCGTGCTTTGCATAGCGCACCAAAAACAACAACCAGTATTTGTGATGGTTTAGGTGTTCTTACTGAAAATGCAATTAACCTTGGCTCGCAAGATTATCTTTCGTTAGCAAACAATGAACGAATTAAAGAAGTTGCCATTGCAACAATTCGAGATTACGGCGTGCATAGTGCAGGTTCTGCTGCTGTCATGGGAAATACCGATATATCTCTGCGACTTGAATCGGCATTAGCAGATTTCTTACAAACAGAACACGTTACGTTATACCCAACAGGTTGGGCGGCAGGATACGGTGCAATTCGTGGTTTGGTTCGAGAACATGATTACATCGTCATGGATGAACTTTCACATAATTGCTTAAAAGAAGGGGCATTTGCCGCAACTAAGAAAATATCAAACTTCAAACATCTTGATTTTGAACAAGCTGAAAAATTATTAAGAAGAATCCGTAAGCAAGATACAAAAAACGGTATTTTGCTCATTACAGAAAGTTTGTTTTCAATGGATTCTGACACACCAGACATCGCAAAATTTCAAGGAATTTGTCACGAATATCAAGCAACATTGTTTGTTGATGTTGCTCATGATTTAGGTGCGATGGGCGACGATGGAACGGGGGCTTTAGGAATACAAAATATGCTTGGCAAGGTTGATATTGTCATGGGCAGTTTTTCTAAAACTTTTGCATCTAATGGTGGTTTTGTTGCGACTCGTTCTCGGGCAGTTAAACAATATCTAAAATCTTATAGTCCTTCACACACTTTTTCTAATGCTTTATCACCAGCTCAAGCAGCAACGATTTTAGAAGCTCTAAATATAGTCACAAGTCCATTGGGTCAATCGCTGAGATTAAGGCTAATGGACAACATTGTTTTATTAAGAAATGAATCCCTAAATAAAGGAATGATGGTGAGCGGTATACCATCTCCCATCGTGCCTATCTTAATTTCCGAAAGAGAAGAAAACAAAAAAGGCAATGTAAAAGCTCGATTAGTTTCGCGTCATTTGCCATCTTTGGGCGTGTTAGCGAATGTAGTTGGTTATCCTGCTGTACCCTTGGGATTAACTAGAATTAGATTACAAGTCATGGCAGAACATACATCTGAAATGATGATGTTGGCTGCGGATAAATTATCTCAAGCAATGTCTTTGGCAGAAGATGAACTCAATGACATTATTTGATTTTGCATTAAGTCGCTCACAGCCAATTTATTTTTGGCATTCGAGCGACAGTATAGACACATGGTTAGCAGATTCTTTGTTGGCGCGAGCGCGTGCTATTTCTGTCCAAATGCAAAAACAAGGCGCGACTGTTGGGGATTGTATTGCATTGATGTTGCCATCAGGTGTTGATTTAATTACTGGGATTCTTGCAGCGTGGGGTTGCCGAGCCACTATTTGTATCGTTCCGCATTCGTTAGGCGAAAGTTCTGGTAAATTAGACTCACTTAAAATGTCACACATTTTTGAATTGATTAAGCCTAAGTTGATTATTCATGATTTTGAGCAACAAGGTCTTTTCTCAGAAACACAAGCTCAAAAAATTTGTTGGGCAGATTGGCAAAATTTACCGATAGCTTCTGATTTTCCAGCAAAACCACAACTTGATGATATTGCTATTATTCAATTAACCTCAGGCAGTACGGCTTATCCCAAAGGTGTGATTTTGCAACACGCACAAGTCGTGGCAAATATGCAGGCAATCGTAAAGCGATTAGCAACAACACAAAATGATCATACTGTATCGTGGTTGCCTTTTTATCATGACATGGGATTGAGTTCGTTACTCATTTCATTGATGGGGGATTTTCCTCTAACTCTTATTCAAACCGCTTATTTCATGCGTAATGCCAGTGTTTGGCTCACTGCAATTACTCAACAATGCGCTACATTAACCCATGCGCCCGCATTTGCTTACGCTTTATTAAATAGACAAAAAACGGTTCTCAAGAAATACCCGATTGATTTGTCATCATTACGTTATGCCTCCGTTGGTGCTGAACCGTTGCACGCAAAGCATCTTGATACCTTTAAAGAAATCATGAGGAATTTTGGTTTAAAAGATAACGTGCTGCAACCTGCATACGGTTTAGCAGAATCTGTTGTTGCGGTATCTTTTAATTCAGGTGAAAAACCTTATCACTGTTTATCAATTGACGGTGATGAATTACATACAACAGGTTATGTGAAAGCTGTTGATACAAATCAAACAAAGGCAATTACGTTAGTTTCTAACGGTTCTCCCTTAGATGATATATCAATAAAAATTTGTCTCGAAAATGGCGAATTAGCGCAAAAAAATCAGCAAGGTCATATTTGGATTTCAGGTGATTCTGTAACCAAAAGTTATATCAATAATGTTGATTCTGAATTGTTTCAGAATGGTTGGTTTAACACAGGTGATTTAGGTTTTCTTTATGACGGTGAAATTTATATTTCTGGACGTGCAAAAGACACAATTATCCGAGGTGGCGCAACTATTAGCCCAGCCTATATTGAATATACGATAGAAAACTATTTGAACCTGAAAACAGGCAGAGTAGTTGTTTTTTCAGTGCAGGATTTTGAAAAATCGATAGAAAAAGTGGTTGCCATTATTGGCTTGCAAATAGCAAAAGAAAATCAACCAAAACTAACAAGAGAAATTGCAACTTATGTGTCATCAGTGACTCATCTGCAAATTGATAAAATTTTTTTTACTGCGCCTAGCAATATTCCAAAGACGACAAGCGGTAAAGTTCAACGTAGCACAATTAAACAATTATTTTTAGATGGTATTTTTGAAGGTTATTTCAATGGAAATTCAAGAGCTTTACGACATATTTGTTTGCATATTTAACGAACATCTTGAGGATGGAATACTTCCAGCTGGTTCAGAAGATATTCAGCTAACTCCAGATATGAAAATTGATGAGATAGGCTTGGATTCTATGTCCAAAGTCGCTTTGTTGGCTAGTTTTATGGATAAAACAGATAGTTATATCCCAGATACTGTATTTTTGAATGACCCTACATTGTGGGAAATTGCACAACGATCATGTGAGTATGTTGTATGAATCATTCAGCTAGTCTTAGCCTCAAAAATTTGCGGCAATTATTAAAGCCTTACTATGTAAAAAACAATAAACGTGCTTTGTTCATCATAGGAATGGATGGCGTGCTTTTTTGGGTTGGACAATATCTTGTAGTTATTCTGCCCAGTTATTTGAAATTGATAGCAGCTGTTTTTATTGGTTTTATTATTTTCAGGTTATTCATCTTGGCTCATGATGCTAGTCATGGAAGTTTTACCACATCAAAACGTCTTAATTACTGGCTTGCTCAATTGGCTTTTTTGCCTGGATTAACAACATACCAAGGGTGGTCTAAGTCACATAATTTGATACATCACGGGTTCACAAATCTCGTAACCAAAGATGATTTATGGCGACCAATCGGAGCTGATGAATACAAAAATCTCAATAACTTGAACAAATTTTTACACAAAATATATCGAACTCCTTTAGGTGTTTTTCTTTATTACGTTATTGAGATTTGGGCAAAACTTCTCTACTTACCCATTTCAAAAGAAGCTGGCAGTTATAAAAATAAAAGGTTCATTAGTGAATTTCTTTTTATAACATTTTGTTTTGTTTCTTGGCTTTTTGCATTGAATTTTATCGCAAACAATACAAATCAAAGTTTCTTTGTGTTGGTATTTTTTTCTGTTCTGATTCCATTTGCAGTATTTAACGGAATAACAAGTTTCATTACTTATTTTCACCATAACAATCCAAATGTTAAATGGTATAGAAATCAAGATGAGTGGATAAACTCAGTGCCACACATCACGGCTACTGTACATTTGCGTTTTCCTGAATGGTTCAATGTAGCCAGTCACTACATAATGGAACATCCCGCGCATCATCTTACGTCTGCGATTCCATCTTACAATTTGAAAGCCGCACAACGCACATTAGAAGAAGCCTTACCAGGACAAATTTTAATACAAGATTTTTCTTGGAAGTGGTATTTGGAATGTACTCGTATTTGTAAATTATATGACCATGAAAAACATGAGTGGGTTGGGTTTGATTTATGAAACAAATTTATTTGGTGATAGTAAGCGTTATCATTGTAGTGGTGATTGCTTATCTATTTATTCCATCTTTACCTGTCGCCGAAATTAAAAAACTTGAAAACACCAGCCATGTGCATTGGGCAAATTATGATTCATCCCGTAGAGGAGCATTTATCTGGATAAATAAAGATAGTATTTATAATCACGACAACCCAGTAATGCAATTTTGTTCTGAACCGTTTCCAGACACTGGCATAAATAAAGAAAGTTCTATTTCGCTTAAAAATAAAATAGTGGACTTTTTCATTGGAGAAAATAATGAAAGCAAAGCCCTACCAGGTAGAAATTCTGGAGTTTTAGCTTTGAGAGAAGCACTTTACCGTTTATGTGAACTATCTGTTAATAGACCTAAAATAAATGATTGCGAGATAATGAAAGAATACGAATCTGTTATTGGACATATTGCCATGTTAACTGATTCAGAATCTTCTAAAAATAATGCTGAAGCCGACAGAATAATAGCTTCTAGCCCAAATTATGACATTAAACTAGCGAAGGAGGCGGAAAATAAAGCATTCGAAAGTATCGTAGATAGAAAATATATAAAAGCAAAGGAGTATTTTTCAAAAGCAGAAAAATATTACCCAACATTGCATAATAATTTTGAAATTTATAGTGCCTTAAATGGAAGCAGTATAGGCGACGTAGATAAATCTAAGAACGAATTAATAGATAATAATGAGCAGATATTTTTAAATAACGTAGTGAATAAATGGTCATGGGGAGCAGATGCAGATCAAATATCTAAAATAAAAAAATTACTTGCAGATAAAAATAAAAAATAAAAAATAATCTACGACAAATAAGAGGGAAAATTTATGACTATTTCAATAACTGCATTTGATATTGCACAAAGATTTATTAACATTGCAGAAGTTGACGGAGCTGTTTCTAATCCTCAAGTTTTAGCAATGTTAAGACTTGATAACCCAAGTATCAGTGACGACGATACGCCTTGGTGTTCTGCATTTGTTAATTACGTTGCGTGGTTACTACGTCTACCACGATCTAAAGATTTAATAGCTAGATCTTGGTTAAAAATCGGCTATGCCGTTGAAGCCCAAAGTGCAATGGTGGGGTTTGATGTTGTAATACTGAAAAGAGGTATAGGAAATCAACCTGGAGCGGAAGTGTTTAATGCACCAGGTCATGTCGGTTTCTTTGCAGGCTGGCAAGATGAAAAAATACTCATACTTGGTGGAAATCAGGGAGATAGAGTTTGTGTTGCGCCCTATCCTTTTGAACGAGTGCTTAGTATTCGTAGATTAGTTTCGTAAAAATGCCTGCTTTTATTAAATTTATAATAAGATTTCGAGCTGTAATAATCACTCTAACCCTGCTAATCACCTTATTAGCAGGGTTTTTCACGACCAACTTACGCATCGTTATTGACCCAATGGCAATTTTGCCAGTGTCACATCCATTCATTGCTTCAAAATTCCAATTAGAAAATATCTTTAGCGAGCATTACAGCTTTGTGGTTGCCATCGAACCCAAATCAGGTAATCAAGCTGACCCTGCTGTGTTGCAAAAAATTCAACGCATCACCAACGAATTAAAAAAAGACCCAGCGTTAGTGAAATCCACTTTGCTCAGTGTTTCCAGCCAAAACGCTAAAGCTATTCTTGATAATGGCAGTGAAAGTTTTGAAGTCCGTCCATTGCATACGGTTTTAAATCAGTCCGACAAATTACTCGAATGGTTAAATGCCAATCCGATTTATCGAAATGCGATTGTTTCACCAGACCAAAAAGTTTTTACAGTGCTGGCACAATTTAAACCTGACCCACAAGGTTATGGCGCAATTTTAAAACGTATCACGCCCATCATTGATAAAGAACGTGATGACAGTGTGAACATTTATCTCAGTGGTCACGTTAATTTTCTCGGGCAAATCGAATTGTATTCCGAACGAATGATAATTCTCGTCCCGATTGCGATTGTGTTGATTGCCTTGTTGTTATTCAGTGCATTCGGTAGTTTGCAAGGGTTGTTATTGCCATTGCTTACGGCGAATTTAGCGTTGATTTGGGTGTTGGGAATTATGGGCGCAAGCGGTATTCCGCTAGATGTTTTCAACGCCACCACACCGATTTTAATTCTAGCGATTGCCGCAGGTCATGCGGTGCAGATGCTCAAACGCTATTACGAAGAATACGAACGCTTACGTCTTGAAACAGATTTAACCCCCAAAGAAGCCAATGAATTAGCGGTGATTAACTCGGTAAGCAAAGTGGGAAAATATATGATTGCCGCAAGCATCATTGCCGCGATGGGTTTTTTATCCCTCACAGTCTTTGAAATTAAAACAGTCAAAATCTTTGGAATTTTCACAGGGCTGGGCATTTTAAGTGCATTGCTCATTGAATTAACGTTTATGCCAGCATTGCGTTCATGGCTAAAACCACCTGTTATTAAACCTAAAAAATCATCACGCAGTTTGTGGGATGTCATTATCCATTTCATTGTCAAAAATGCACCAACAAAACGTTTTGCGGTGTTTTGGATAGTAGCGATTTCTGTGATTGCGTTAGGCATTGGAAAAGTTAAAATCGAAAACTCCAACAAAGCCAATTTTGCTGATTGGACAACCGTGCGCCAAGATGATGCGTTTATCAATCAGCAATTAGGCGGGACGCAAACGTTTTACATCATGATTGATACAGGTCAAACTGATGGCGTAAAAAATCCTGTTGTTTTAAATGCGATGGCAACATTGCAACGTCGGTTAATCGAAATGGAAGGTGTAGGTAAAACGGTTTCGCTGGTCAATTTCATTGCTCGAATGCACCAAGTCATGCGAGGCACAGATTCCAAAGAACTACCAGAAACGGCTGAAACAGTTGGGCAATACTTACTGCTTTACAGTATGTCTGGCGACCCTGATGATTTGAAATCTTACGTTGATTTCAATTATCAACGCGCGAATTTGAAAGTGTTTGTGAAAAAAGATGACAGCGCTTTCATTATGAATTTAGTCGCGCAAACACAAGCGATTGCAAAAGACTTATTCCCACAAGGCGTGACCTTACAATTTGGCGGCGGTGTAGCTGAAGCGGCGGCTTTGAATGAAGTTTTAGTACACGACAAGTTACTCAACATTGCTCAAATTATGGGCGTGGTGTTTATTGCGGCGACGTTGTTATTTCGTAGCGTCTTAGCAGGTTTTTTAGTCTTGTTGCCTTTGATGATGACCGTTATTTTCAATTTTGGTTTGCTTGGCTGGTTAGGAATTCCGTTAAACATTCCAACCTCGTTGATTTCAGCCATGGCAGTCGGTATTGGTGCAGATTACGCCATTTATCTGATTTCACGTTTTAGAGAAGAATATCAACGTGATAAAAACACGGCATTAACTAACACATTACAATCGGCAGGCAAAGCCTGTCTTTATGTCGCCTCAGCGGTGGCAATCGGTTATGGCGTGTTGGCATTATCATTGGGATTCAAAGTGCATCAATGGTTAGCGTTGCTGATTGCTTGTGCGATGTTTATCAGTGTTTTTGCAGCATTGACGTTAATTCCTGCGATATTGCAACGATTTGAGCCTACGTTTTTGAAATGATAGCAATATGCGCTATCATCGAAACATGAATACGAAACATCAAAAAACATTACAGGCTATTTTCAACAATCCTATTGATGGCAACATTGAATGGTCACGAATTGAAGCCTTATTGATAGCGATTGATTGTCGAGTTGTAGAAGGACGTGGTTCTTCAGTGACATTTGAAAAGGATGGTTTAAAAGTCTTTTTTCACAGACCGCATCCAGAAAAAGAAGCTCTTCGTTATCGAATCAAAGACGCGCGAAATTTTCTGCAACAACTAGGAATAAAACCATGATTAACACCATGACATACAAAAATTATTCGGCTCGGATTGAATACGATGATGAGGATGCTATTTTGGTTGGGCATATTTCAGGTATTAGAGATATTGTTGGTTTTCATGCTGAATCTGTCAGCGAGCTAAGAATGGCTTTTGAACAAGCCGTTGATGATTATTTGGCTGCATGTGAGCAGTTAGGACAATCACCTGATAAACCTAGCAACGGTAAGATATTGTTGCGAGTGACACCTGAAATTCATCGTGCGGCTTTAACTTATGCTGAACTTGCTGGAAAAAGTTTAAATCAATGGGCAACCGAAGTGCTACAAAATGTTTTGATGGGTGAATCTTTAGAGCAACGACATCCTGAAAAACACGGTAGTGAATTTATTTTGCACGAGTGAGGAAATATATGTTTTACCAACGTTTAGTCGTTTTTGCTTTATCAGGTCTTTTTTCTACGGTTCATGCCGATAACGTCGATGTGCAGCAAATCATGGTTCGCAGTGATGCCAGCAACAAAGTTATGGATGCCAAAGCCGACATTACCATGACGTTAGAAAACGAAGATAATCAACAACGTGTCAGAAAACTCACGACATTAACCAAGCTAAAAAGTGATGGCATTAGTAATCAACGAGTGTTGCGTTTTCAAGCACCTGCTGACATTAAAGGCACGGTGACGTTGCTGATTGAACAAACCGACAAAGACGATGATATGTGGATTTACCTGCCATCACTCAAAAAAACACGGCGGTTAGTTTCGGATAACAAACGTGACAGCTTTGTTGGATCAGATTTAACGTTCGGTGATTTGATTGGACATAAACCGAGCGAATGGATTTCGACATTACAAAAAGAAGAAACGTTAGATAACAAACCCGTTTATGTGATTGAAAGTTTGCCTAAAGATGAATCGGTTAAATCTCACACGGGTTACAGCAAACGGTTAATTTGGGTGGATAAGCAAAGTTCTATCGCACTCAAAACAGATTACTGGGACGAAACAGGACAACTGCTGAAAACAATTCAAGTCAGTGATGTACGTTTAGTGGATGTTGATCGTGCAAAATGGCAGTTCATGGATTTGAACGCTCAAAACCATCAAACCCATCATAAAACGGTGTTGCATTTTGACGATTATAAAGTTAATCAAAACCTTGCCGATAATTTGTTCAATCCTTCTACCTTAGAAAAAGAATAATGAACAAATGCAATGCGATTTTAGACTATTTTTAGCCTCGGCTTTAATGACAGCCACCAGTTTTGCTTATGCTGAAAGTGAGTTATGGCAACTGGACGGTAAAGTTCAAGCAGGTGTTTGGTCATCAGATCGTTTGTTGGACAGTCGTGATGGAGTATTTCCTGCAACAGTAGCATTGAAAGGTAAGGTTAATATCACTGATGATTTGCGTTTGTTTGCGGATGGTCGAGTAGGTGAAGAAACTTATTTTGCAGGTGAACGTAACGCTGTAGCACGTGAATTCTATCTTGACTACAATTTAGAAAATGCTGACATTCGGGTTGGCAAACAATTATTGCCTTGGGGTAGAGCCGACAGAATCAATCCCACCGATTCATTAACCAGCCGTGATTATCGTTGGCTTGCACCAGAGGAAGAAGATGCACGTTTTGGTAATACGGGCATCCGATACAATTACCACTTAAACGACTATACTTTAACTGGCGTTTGGTTGCCTTCCATGAGTAGTACCCGTATTCCATTGGGGTCAAAATACCAATCACAAGTACAGATTCAACAACCACAAAATCTTGATAATTTTGGGGCTAAATTTGATTACACAGGAACAGGTTTAGACACATCATTATCGTTTTACAGCGGCATTGATACCGCGCCAACGCTTGAACAAAATATGTCAAATGCTGTTCAGCCTTTTGCCTTAGTGAATCATCATATTCAACGCTATGGTGGTGACGCGGCATTAGCTTTTGGTTCTTATACATTACGAACTGAGTTGGCTTATACACAAACAGGTAAGAATAGTAATGAATTTTCTGGTAAGAAGTATGATTATTTTCAGTCAGTCATTGGGTTAGAGAGACAATTTGAAAATAGTTTAAATGTGATTTTACAGGGCGTTTGGCAATCTAATTTTGATTGGCGTAATCCTTCTGCATGGCAATTACCAGAACAACGTCAATTAGCTGTTTATCAACAAGTCATTGCACAACAATCGGCTAAAGATTTTGCAGGTATAGGTTATCGAGTGTCTAAAAAAATGTTGGATGATACATTGGAATTAGAAGCCGGTGGTTTAGGATTAACGGCTAATCAAGGTTGGCTTATGCGTCCGCGCGTTCGTTATCAAATCAACGATGATTTATCACTTGCAGTTGGTGGTGATTATTACGAAGGTCAAGATAATTCCATCTTTGGACGGTTGGGTAAAAATAACACTGTTTTTATGGAGTTTAGTTATGCGTTTGGCATCAATTCGGATAAATTCAAAATTTAAGCAATCCTGATTAGCGCGACAAAAAATAAACGCTACAATGCGATAAATTAACAGGAGATTCAACAATGCAAACTGTGGCAGTTCCATCGTATGACGACATTTTGCGGTTATTTCAGGAGACCGCTTTAAGGTTTGAAGAAACCGACCGAATGCTAAAAGAATCCATTAAACAAACCGACGAACGCTTTAAAGAAACGGCACGCGAGATTAAAGCAGTCAACGATGCAACGAACAAAAGCATCGGACGATTAACTAACCGATTAGGGCAGTTTGTTGAAGAAGCGGTAAGACCCGCCGCCGTGCGATTGTTCCAAGAACGCGGCACTGACGTTCACGAAGTGCAACAAAACATCGTGGTGAAACGTGACGGCGAAGGATTGGAAATTGATTTGCTGGTGGTGAACGATAAAGACACGGTGGCGATTGAATGCAAAAGTAACTTGAGCATTGATGACGTGAACGAACACCTTGAACGATTGGGCAAAATTAAGCGGTTAATTCCCCGATACAAAGATAATCACATCGTGGGTGCGGTGGCGGGTATGGTGATACCTGAAAATGTGGCGGTTTATGCCATGAAAAAAGGGCTTTATGTGATTGGCAAAATGGGGAGCAGTTGGAGCTTTCAAACCCGCCGACATTCGCGCCAACGGTGTGGTAGTTTTACCGAAAACTGTAACCGCCATAACGCATAATTCCGCATAATTTTGCAGAATAACGCTTCAACTGGTGACAGATTGTGATCAGTTGAACGATTTGGCAACCAATACCGCTTTATTCCCCCGCATTACCCCGAAAGAATCGCTCCATAGTTTCCCATGTTGTTCATATAGGTTGTTAGTTTACCGATAAATGTAATACCCTTAAATCCATTATTTGGGGTCAACGCACGAAACGGAATATAAACCACGCTAAGAGGTTTTTGTCATAAAATCTAAGTCAAAATGGTTTGCGTGACAGACATTAAATAACGGGTTACATGACTTGAATTTGTTAGTTTTCAGCTCAAATCTGGGTGTCATTTATACGGTCGTTTATATGACGCTGCTACGTTATTACCTAGATTTTTAATTTGTATTGAGCGAATAACTAAAGTTATTTAATTTCAAATAGTTATATTACTCAAAATTCCTTAGCGTGGTTGGTATGCCATTTCGTGCGTTGACCCCAAATACAGTGTCACCATGAACGAGAAAATGAATGTAAAAACAGTGATTCACCAATTACAGCAACACAAATCAGGTTTGTGCTGTGAAGACGTGAAGCGTTTGTTAGCGGGATTGGGCTTTGATGTTCGAGACGGGAAACAGGGCGGACACAAGGTGTTTGTGCATCAAGGTTTACCATCATTTCACAGCAGTTCGTTTAATTGTGGTCACGGCAAGAATCCCGAAATCAAACCCGCGTACATCACGAAAATTATTCAAATCTTGAAACAGAACCAAGACGAGTTAGACGATTATTTAACGAGGACACCACGATGATTGACCCAACCAAATACACCATCACCGTGCGAAAAGGGTTGTTTGATAACGAAGAATGTTTTGAAGCGCGTGTGGCAGAATTGCCAGACGTTACCGAATATGCGGATAGCTTTGACGAAGCCTATGCGTTAGCCATTGATACTATCGAGACGACCGCCGCCATTTTTGAGCAACAAGGTAAAACAATGCCGTTGCCGTTTGTGCCAGCAGATGATTACAGTGGACGTGTGACGTTGCGATTGCCGAAGAGTTTGCACCGCGCATTAGCGAAAGCCGCAAGCAATGAAGGCGTGAGTTTGAATCAGCATTTAACCAACGTTTTGAATTACTACTCAGGTTATGCCAATGGTGCAGGGATATGACGTATTGGTTAATTGATTCACCTGTAACCGTTTTTTCAGATAAGGCGGATATTGAGAAATGGCTCAAAGAGCTTGATAGGATGCCCGAATCTGAACAACGCGATTTAGCAATCAAGGACGCGACTGAAATGCTGGAATATGTGATTGCCAGAGAAAACAGGACAAAAATACCTGAAATTAACCAATTGTTTTACCGCTGTTTTGCGTCACTAAAATTCATGCACTGCCAAACACATAAAATACAGTGATTTCGTGGTGTGGCGGCTATTTTTATCGGTTAAAATCAGGCGTTTTATTGCTTGGATTGTGTGAAATGGCGACCGAATACCCTGCGTTTTTAGTTGATTTGAAGGAATTTATTGCTGGCGCGTTGAAAGGACGTGTGGCGTTGCATCATGATGAAATTGAAGTAATTAGCCGTGACGTGGTGGAATTGTGGGTCGACGCACGAAACGGAGCAAATACCCCGTTAAGGAATTTTTGAAAATTCAACTATTTGAAATTGAAGTCTTTTCTTTATCTTTCAACTTCCAAACATAATCACCAGTCAAGCCGATATGTTCCCAACCGAGCGGTGACAAATGTTTGCACCAATCTAACTCGAATTTATCGCCCCGTTCGATCATCAATTGCACTGCTTTTTCGATATAAACCGTGTTCCACAAAACAATGGCTGATGCAGGATTAGATGCTGCTCGTGCAAGAGGAAGGAATGGAGGCGCACCATACAAAA
>OEHO01000021.1_pt1 | contig 13939 bp, 16 predicted proteins | sample 1539131 | NCBI WGS metagenome assembly OEHO01 (sample SAMEA4074282, study PRJEB22523) | metagenome | biome: Groundwater | place: Australia | collected 23-Apr-2015
GAACCTAGTATTTATAGCATAGATATTTCAGCTACTGATGTAAGACCTGATATTAATTTACTACGTTTTGATTGGTTAAAATATAAAGATTTTATAGAAATTAAAAATAAAAAAAAATCTATAATTATTAATAATTTAAGTGGAAAAGAATCTATTAAAAAATAAAAAGTTTCTTTTTTTAAAAAAAGAAACTTTTTATTTAAGATTTTAAAAATTTAATTTTTTTCTAAAGCAAAAGAATTAGCTTCTTTTTCCCAATAAATGTTTTTATATCCTATTGTTAAAAATTGAGTTCCATACATAATATCAAAAGAGGAAATATCTAAATATAAAAATTTACAATTACTTATTTTTTTATATTTTGATATAAAATAATTAACAGGGATGAATTGTTTTCTTTGATAAGTATGTATTAGTTCATGAACAAAAACATTACTACTGCTAACATTTCTTTGAAGTATTATATTGTTACTTATTGCTTGACCTAAATGTTTTGGTCTAGAAGTCATAGTACGTTCTAAAGTATCAATTGTAATTATTCTTGGCCATCTATATTCAAATACTGGCATTCCTGCAATTAATGATTTTTGAAGAATAAATTTACGTTCTGAGGATAAAAGATAAATAGTACTTATCAAAGAAATAGGTTCTATTTGAATAGGATTATTTTTATTCCAATTTAATTTTATAAATCCAACATCAAAAGATAAATTAGAAAATAATTTTTGATTTGTAATGGAATTTGATAGCATAGAATTACCCATTTCATTTATTATTCTGCTTCCCCAAACAATTTTCCAATCTAAAATTTGATCTTCTTTATTAACTTGAGTAGTTAATAATTGTTTACTTGCATTAATTACTATACCACTAATACATCCTTTTTTAAAACCTTTCCAAAAGTTATTTTTATCAAAATGTCCTTTAGTAAGACATGTTCCAATTCCTCCAAAAATACCATTAGATAATATATCAACGCCAGTATATTTTATATTCTGAGAATATAAATTAATACAAGAAGTAAGAAGAATTATTATTACTAAATTAATTTTTGTTTTCATAATTTAAAAATTTAATAAGATAAAAGTACTAAATTCTTCTTAAGTAAAAAAATATTTTTTAAGTTATTTTCAATAAATTTTAATAAGTTTATTTAAGTTATTAATAATTAATAACTTAAATATTGATTTTTTATATGTTTTTAAACATATTTTTAAATTATTTTTAAAAAATTCAATATATAGATATATATAATATTAACCTTTAATTAAATTAATTATGAAAATTTTAAAACTTATTTGGACCTTTATTAATTCTAAATTATTTGGATATGCAATAGGCATAATAGCTATTATATTTATAGCTCAAATGTGTCATAATAATAGTAATTTAAAACATGAAGTATCTAATCAAAAACAAAATCAATATGCTTTGATAGATACTTTAACAAAAGAAAAATTAAAAAATGGAAATCTTCAAGTTTCTATTGCTGGATTTATATCTTCAGAAAAAAATTTAAAATCTCTTAATAAAAATCTTTATGATGAAATTCAACTCCAAGAAGGTAAAGTTATTTCTCTTAATAAAATAGTAGTATCATTAAAACAAGATGCTAATCAATTATCTAAATATGCAGATTCTTTAAAAACTGTTATAAATAAACCTATCAAAATTAATGATTCTACTTATATTATTCCTTGGACTCTAGCATATACATATGATAAGGATAGTACTAATTATGATATATTCCAGGGGCAAACTAAAATTGGATTAAATAATAAATTACCTATTCAATTAAATAATGAAGGATCTAAACTTATTTCTAGAACTACTCAAATTGAATTAGTATGGGGTCAAAAAATGGAAAAGGGGAAATTAAGAATTTTTGCTAATAGTTCTTATCCTGGATTTTCTGCTAAATCATTAGAAGGAGTATTAATAGATCAATCCTCTAAAAAACATTGGTTTAATGGTTTTTCGGTTAATATAGGTATTATGCCTACTTACGATTTTATTAACAAAAAAACTGTAATAGTAATAGGTCCATGTATTGGATACTCAATATATAATTGGTAATAAAAAATAAAAATATAAAAGATGGCTACAAATATTTCCAAATTTATTCAAATTAATGAATTTCTTTTATTGGAATATGAATTTAATAAAAGTAATATCCCTACTTCTTTTACAGGGGTTACTTCTACAGTTGCTGTAAATAAATTTGGAACTTTACAATATTTTAACTCTCCTAGTGGATTAAATGTCACAAATAATATATTGCAATTTAATTCTGAACCAACAAATATAACTAGATCCACATGGTATACTTATCATCAAGATACTTCAGCTTATTGGAAATATTTCGATAGTTCTACAGCAGTTACGGTTCCTTCATATAATTTGGATACAGTAAAAGTTCATATTGTATCGGGTTATAATTTCGATGATGTACCCGGATTTCTACTTCAACTTAGAGCTAAAGATATTTCTAATAATTTTGTAGATTTAGCTAATTTTACTTGGTTAAATCAAATAAATGGCAATAATGTTATTAAATTTTCAACTAATGCTTTATTTTTAGGTAATAGATTTTATGACAAATATGTTGAATTTGAAATTCCTTCAATTCAAGAATTAGGTGGGGATACAATTACAGCTTTGGGTCAAGCTTTAAATATACAAAGTCTTTCTGATGTTTATATTACATATAGTACTATTCCTTCTATAGATTTCGATACTTATAATATAGCTGAAACAATATCTTTACAATTACCAGTTACTTCTTTAGCAGATAATTTTAATTGTTTTATTGCTCAATCTAGTGCAGGAGATTTTATAGAATTTTACGCAACATGGAATGATATTATCATAGGAGAATATATGGGGGAAATTGAAAGTGGCAGAATTAGACTTTATACTTCTAATAATCCTAATGATAATTATGAAACATTTAATGAACTTTATGGTGCTGGTGCAGCAAAATGGGTTATAATGCATGAAATTCAAGTATGGGAACAAATACCAGGTGCTAATTTATTAACTCAAAAATATGCTTTTACTCAAGAAGATAGTTTTATGTTTCCTAACTATTTCAGACCAATTATTAAAAATTCTGATATTGCTACAACTTATACAATAGAATATGTTTGTCGTTTAATGAATAGAATGGATGGTTCTCAAATTATAAGAAAAGCTTCATTTGCATCTATGGATCCTAAAAAATATGGAAAATTTTTTACAAGAATTAATGTAGATAATTATATTCCTTATCATGTTTTTAATAGGATTGAAGGAGAAAGTAATACAACTATAGCAGGAGGGGGATTACAAAAGACCAAATTTGTAAAAGTCTTTTTTGATACAACAACTGTAATGATGAATATGAATAATGAAATTCTTCCTCAAGGAACAGGACCTCTTTTTTTAAAAAGAGGGGATGGATTATATTTATTTAAATTTTTAAAATATGATACTGAATCTAATCAAAGTGCTAATGTAGATCTTACAGGAGCTTATAATTATTCTCTTCTTTTTGTATTAGACGATCAATCTAAAATAGAAATTGTTCCAACTTATTCTACTAATATGAATACTGCTCTTGGAGAATTGGAATTTAAGATTATGCAATCTCAAACAGATACACTTTTAAAACAAAATAATAATGCATATTCCATAATAGTTAAAAATCCTGATGGAACTCAATATACTTTTTATGAAGGAGTATATTATAGTTATAAAGAATTTGATCAAGTTATATCTCAATTTAAAAATTTATTAAATATAACTTCCCTTAATACACAAATTGCTTCTTTACAACAACAAGTTAAAACTCTTACTGATGAAAATGCTGCTCTTAAAGTAGCAAAATAAAAAACACTAAAAACCCTCTTTTTTTAAAAAGAGGGTTTTTAGTGTTTTTTATTATAATTTTAAATGTAATTTTTTAATAATAGATTAATATATATTTTTAATTAAAATCCTGTAGTGAGCTTTAAATCAAGGTAGAGCTTTATTATTATATGATGGATTTAATCCAATTTAATAATAAACTTCCAAAATGAAAATGAATAAAAGCCCATATAAAAATTCCGCTAAAAAATAATCTAGAAAGAATATATTTAATTGATAATCTATCAAAAGTAAATCTATAAATTGCAGCGTAAGTTAAAGTTGGAATATCTTCATTATAAAATTGACTAAATTCGGGAGTAAGATATCCAGCAAATCCTAAATCATCATCAAGATATTGATGAACTGGAGCTAATATTTCCATTAGACGCAATCTTTTTATATTGTCTGGTAAAAGAGCATCTTCTTCTGGTAAACTTGTCGAAAGATAAATTATATAAAAATAACTTCGTTCTAATTTATATTTGTTGAATTTAGAATTAGGATTATTAATTTCTTCATCTATAACTCGCATCCAATTTCTATAATTTTTTATATCCTGACAAACTTGGACAATTGGTATACGACTCCATAATGATCTTTTAATTTTTTGTCTTTTAATATTCTTCTTCGGCTTCTTCATAATAAGATTCAATTAAAGTAGGATGTTTTTGTTTTAAACTATCTGCAACATCCTTTCTAGCTTTACGTAATCGGGTTTTAACCGTATTAAGATTCCAATTAAGATCTTCTGCAATATCTTGAAGTCTTTTATTATTTATCTCTCTTTCGAAAATAACTGTTTTATAAGGTTCTTCTAAATTTTGAATTTCTAAAAGAGTTTTTTCATAAAGATAAATTTTAAGATCCTCTCCGCTTGGACCTATTACTTCGGTATTTATTGAAATAGTAGGATCATAATTTTTTAAAATCTTTGAATGATTTTCAGTTAACTTTTCTCGGGATAAGGTTTTACTTTGACCTCTTAATTGTCCAAGTGCTTCATTTTTAGCTATAGCATAAACCCAAGTAGAAAAATTATAGTCTTTATTATATTGATCTAATTTTTCCCATACAGAAATAAAGGTTTTTGAAACTACCTCCTTTATCATATCTTGATCTTTTACATATTTATAAATGAAAGAGATTAATCCGGGTTTTATTCTTTTAATAAGTTCTGAAAATGTTTTATTGTCTTTTTGTTCTAAAAAATCAATTGCTAATGACTGAATAGATACTATTTTTCTTTGCATAAAGAGACTACTTGGTTAATAAAAATTTTATAATTTTTTTAAAAAACTGAGAAATTTTAAAATCTTTCTCAGTTTTTTAAAATAAGAAAAGAATAGAGTTAAAAATTATTCTTCGGTAATTTGCTCAACATAATCGCCAATATGTTGTAAAATACCAGCAATTACTTCATAAGGGAATTGTCCTAATACATTTACAATTTGTTGGAATGTATTATGATCAACAACTTCAACATTTATTGCATTCATAATTCCAGCAATTTGATTAAATGGGAATTTTCCAATAGCTTTTAAAACAGCTTGTTTAAATTCAGGTTTTAATCTATATGTAGGAACATATGCATTAGTTTCTACTGCTTGAGTTGGATCAATTACTGGTGTTGGTGTCGATGCTGGTGCTGGTATACTTTGATTTTTTTCCATGATTTATAAAAAGATTAAGTTATTTTTTATATATTTATAAAATATTTAAGTTTTTACCAATATACTGTTTAAAAGACGTTATGATTTTTTAAAAAAGTTAAGTACCAGTTAAATTTCAGAATATCCATTATTTCTATAATATTCTAAATGTTGTTCTAATTCTTTTTTAGTTATCATAATATCTTCCGTAATATTTCCTGAGTTAGTTTGAAATGTAATTATATCAATAAGCCATTCATCTGGTAAATCATTTGTACAAAATAGAATGCTATTTATTCCTTTATTTTTCTTAAATAGAAATAATTTTTTATATTCTTTATATTTTGTAATATTAGATATTGATTTTTTTATTTTATTTGCCATTTTATTTATAAAATTTCATCTATATATTTTTTATAAGAATTAAATAAATCCGATGGATTAAATAAATTATTTTGATTATCAATACATGAAATTATTTTACAATGATTATCCCAGGAAGGATCATTACTCATAGATTCGATATAATTAGCTCTTACTCTTTTTTGAAAATTTATATCTTCTTCATGAATATCTTTTTGTCCATTTAAATAATTTCTATCTGAACCTTCTCTATTATTTTTTAATCTTTTTTCTATAATTTCAATAGGAACATCAAAAAATATATTTAAATCTGGTTTTGGTAATTTTAAAAATCCAAATTCAAATTGATATATCCATCTTCTTATATCTTTATTTTCATCAGAATCAATAGGATATTTAGCCCCTTGATAAGCTATATTAGAATATACATATCTATCTAATAAAACTACATAATTTTCATCCATGGCTTTTTTAAGTTCTGGTAAAAACATAAAACGGTCCATAGCATATAAATTTGCAACAAAATAAGGAGAAACTTCTTCAATACTTCCAAATTCACCTCTAAGAAAGCGAGCAATCATTTCGCTAAACTTATTGTGTCCATACATGGGAAAATGGAAAAATTTAAATGATTTATTATTATCTTTTAGATATTCTTTTACTAATTCTGATTGAGTTCCTTTACCCGCTCCATCTGTTCCTTCTAAGACTAGAAGTTTAGCCATACATTTAAGAATTTTAAAAATTATATGTAGGGTTATTTAAAAAGTTTTAATTTAGATAAAAGATTTATTATTCGATGAGTTAAAACTCCTACTCCTAATAATCCTAAAAATGACCAATTAACAGAAAATATAGTTTTTAAACCTATTCCATAAAGAATAGATATTCCAGTAAATTCTATAAGATGATAAATTTCAACAGATAATGACATTAAAGGAAGAATTGGTTCTGGTTGAGTAGGAATAGTATCCTGAATAATCTTTGTTTCTTTTGTTGGTGGTTTCGGTATTTCTTTTCCCTCCTTTACCATATTTAATCTATCTGCTAATAAGCTATCCCTTAACATATTTTTATTTTTTATTCTTATCTTTTTCTTCTTTTTCTTCTTTTTCTTCTTTTTCTTCAGCTTCTCCGTCTTTTACGGATACTCCTTTTTTAGTTTTAACTTCACCTTTTATACTGGGTTTAGAACCAAATTTAGTAAATCCTTTTCCTTCGACTGGTTTTTGTCCATCCTTATTACCATCTTTAATTCCATCTTCTTTCTTTTTAGAGCCTTCAGTATCAGAAGTTTTAACATCACCAAACATTCCAGGTTTAAAATCTTTTACACTTTTTAAATTTGTTTCAAGATCCAATGCAGGTTTAAAATTAGAACCCCCCATGTTTATTTCAACTTTTACCTCTGTTTTCCCCTTTTGATATTCTTTTTTAAGCCAATCAAAAGATTTTTTATTTTCTTCAGGAATAATAATTCCTTCTACAGATGATGTTGTTTTAGAAATATTAGATTTAGATTCACTTTCTTCGTAAAGACGATTTAAATAATCGTTTATATTAAAGGATCCTATTTTCATAATTTATAATTATTTTATCTATATATTCAATTATTTTTTCTTTTTCTATTTATCCAAGAAATTTTCATTTTATTTTTTGTTTCTTCAGAATGGTGCTTACCCAAATTTTTATTTTTACTTCCTATTTTCATTCTTTCTATTATTTCGGGGGAATAATGTCTTCCTTTATTTTTTCCAATAAGACTATTTTTTATTTTATTTATGTATTCCTCTCTACCCCACATTAATTTAGATTTTTCAGATATTTTTCTTTTTGTTTCTTCTGAACATATTTTTCCTTTATTAGAATTCCCAATTTTTCTTTTAGTTTCATTAGAATGACATCCATTAATGCATAATCCTCCTTTTGGACTTATATTATATCCATTAGGTTTTAATGTATTAAATTTTCTAATATATTTTTCTTGAGCATTAAAAGCTTCTTCCCGGGTTTTAAACCATTTTAAAATTTCTTTAAAAAAATTATTAGATCCATATTTATTAATAGCTTTATAAATAAGTTCCCCACTTCCTATATAATATTTCTTTTCTTTAATATTTATAGTGTGATCCCCGACATATTGTTTACCATTTATTAAATTAGTGGTAAGATAGACATAATGAATTTTTTTATTTATCATTTTATTTATCTAAATAAAAATGCCCGCATTTTCGCTGCGGGCTAATATCGCTTTAAATGGAGTCTCTTAGGCTGCCATTGCTAAAGATGTAAAACTGTTTTCGCCGTTTATTGCGTTCTTGAGATAATCATTAACTCCCTCAACATATAATCAAAGCCAAACATCCCCAAAATGATTGATTCGGGTTCAATCATTAAAACCTTGACAGATTACAAACCAAAGGTAAATAATTCTGTGGAGATGGAGGGATTCGAACCCTCGTCTTACATGTTTACTCTATAATTAGCTTTTCAGCACTCTCAATATTTTAAATTATTATTTATACCTTTTATTTATCTGTTCTAATATAAAACTTATTATATCTTTATAGTCTTTAGAATATGCTTTGTTTTCAAAAAATCCATCAATTGTTTCTTTATCTATAAAAAAACCCCAATCCTCCCCTTCTTCTCTTCCTTTAGCTGCTTCTTCTGAAATATAATATATGTCATATATTCTACCCCAAGATTTGGAAGTTTTTTTATCTCTTAAATTAAAGATCCATAAACCTTTAATTTCTGTTTCTTTTGTAGCTTCAATTCCTATTTTATCTAAAGCTTTAATAAAATTTTCAATATTTCTTTCATCTATTCTTCCTATTTGTAATTTATCTAATGAATTAATATCTGATCTATTAAATGATAAAGATTCGTGTAATTTTTTAATAATTTTATTTCTTTCATTATTTAAAAAATTAACAAGTTCTTTCCAATCTTTTGTAGGACCAATTAAAATTGATCCATCTTTTTCATCTGAAATAAAAAAACCCCATTGATCTTCCCATCCTTCTCTTTCAGCAACTTTTTCAGGAGTATAAAAAATATAATATTCATCATAAGGTATTTCATAATATTCTTTATCTTTTAAATAAAAATCCCAAACTCCTTCAGTAGTAACCGAAGATTCTTTTTTAATTTTAATTCCTATTTTATTAATAGCTTTCATAAAATTTTCTATAGCTCTATCTTCAATTTTTCCTATATTTAATTTATCTAAAGGATTATTATTAGACCTATCAAATGATAATATTTCAGAAATTAATTTAGCTTTCATAAATTTAATTCATCTCTATTTTTCTTAACTTCTTTTGCAATATTTAAATTATATTTTAATTCATATATTTTTGAATTTAAATCTTTTATACTTCCAAATTTCATATCTAAAATATGAGATACTGCTGCTTTCAAATCTTCCCCGAATTCTCCTTTTCTATTACTTCCATAAAATAAAACTAAACCAGATTTTTCATTTTCTTCAAGTTGAAAAAAATTTTCAGGAATATAATCTAGTTCCCACATTTCATCTTCTATAAATCCTCCTTCATTATATCCAGATTCATCTTTTAAATTAATTACATGAACTCCTTCATCATCTTCTCTATAATATGCTAAAATGTGAAATTTATTTAATATTTCGGATATTTTTAACATAGTAGCTTTTACTCCCATGCCTAAACCCATTTTCTTTAAGGGCTCTCCTTCTCTATTAAATTCTAATTTTTCTTTTATTAAAATAGCTTTCATTTATAAATACTTTCTAAATTTTGTTTTATTTCTTGAATACTAAGTAATAATTGGTTAACTCCTCCTCCTGTAATTTCTTCTATTACTCCTCTACAAAAATCCTGCCATTTTGAAACTTTATAATCAAATATATTATATTTATTATTTTGAAGAAGTAAAAAAATCTCATTTTCATATATTCCTGTATAATTATTAATATTATCTAATATTTTTAATCCATTATTAGAAAAATTTATAATCCATTGAATTTCATTTTTATCATAAGTTAAATCTATATCTATGCTATAAAAAAAATCTTGTATTTTAGATAAATATAATTCTTCTTTTTTACTTATCCCCATTTTCTTTAATGGTTCTCCTTCTCTATCGAAATTTAATTTTTCCTTTATTAATTTAGTCTTCATATATTTTAAATCTATTTTCGTATTGTTTTATAGTTCCTACCATTAAATTACTTACTGGTAAAGCTACACTAAGATTTTTACTTCTTTTTAAAGCTTCTTTAAGATCCCAACATTGAAAATAACATATTTCTAATCCATCAGGTTCTCTATCAATTCCAGTTACTAATACATAAGATTCTTTAAAAATACTACGAGTACCTTTATTAGTAAACCGGTTATTTTTATCTAAGATAATATCTTTTTTAGGTATTAAAATATCTCTTACTTTTAATTTTTCCCAATTTTTTATTCCTATTCCTAATTTTTTAAAAATATTAGGATCATCTCTATTAAAAGATTCTATAATATAAATATTTTCATTAATTAATTTAGCTCTCATAAATTCACAAAAAAGATTGATAATTTTTATATTTATCAATCTTTTATTTTTTATTCTGTTGAATATTTATAATCCTAATTCTTCTCCTCCACCGCCGGCAGTTTCTTCACCACCTCCAGCTTCTCCTCCAGCAGTTTCTCCTCCAGCACCTCCGATTTCTTCACCAAATCCTCCAGCACCTCCAAATCCACCAGCTTCACCGCCTCCTCCAAGGCCACCAAAACCTCCTCCGCCTAATTCTCCGCCTCCACCAGCAGTACCTGGAGTTCCTCCACTTGCAACTATTATCCTAGCATAAGCTCTAGCAAGTTTTTTAATTTCTTCTTCTCTTTCTTTTTTATATTTAGCATTAAGTTTTATATCTTGTTCTGTAAATTCCATAAATTTTTCTACAAGAAATTTTGGATCGAAGAAATTCTTTTCTCCGGGGGTACCATCAGGATTTACAGTAGGTTCTTTAATATTAGAAAGAGTAGTAACAGTATTAGCTCCTTTTTCAGCAAGATCTCTTTCTTTCATTTTTTTAAAGAGGTTTTCTTCAACAAATTCAAGACCTATAGATCCTTTTAATATTTCATCTTCTTTAAATTCTGGATGTTTTAATATAAATTGAATCCAAAGAGGTTTAAGTAAAACTTCTTGATAAATGGATCGAATACGATTTATAAAATTAGAAAAACGTAATTCTTCTCTAGCAATTCCTTCTCCTCCAGATCCCCAACTAGCTACAGTATTTTCCGTATTACTACTAAATCTATTTCCAGGAACTTTTGTTTCAACAACAAATCGTTGCCAAAAATATTTTAAAGATTCAGTATTAGATAAATCATAACCTGCGGGTTGAAATCCATCTATTTCAGTTTGGGTTCCTTCTCTTGTAGGAATAACAAATGTCTTAGCAAAATTAAATTGAGGAGAACCATTATAAGTTACTTCTCCAGAAGTATCGTCTATATTTAATTCTTCTTTATACATACCTCTTAACTCAGATAATCTTGTTCTTGCTTTAGCATCAGATTGACTTCCAATAGGAACAAGAATTTTTACTCTCATTTGAGCATTCCATACATTCCAAATAATACGAGAATTTTCAAGAGTTCTCATCATATTGAAGGATCTAACAAGACGTTCTACATATGATAGTCTAGATATAAAATTCCCTCTTGCCCAAGAAATATAAATAAGGTTAGAATCTAAAAGTTCTCTTTGTTTACGTGCATCCCCTCTAAATTGAACCCATACTCTATATTCTTGTCCATTATCTTTATTAATACGGATTTCTGGCTCAAGTTCAATAGGATCAATTTCTTTAAGAGCTATAATATTTTTTGCATTTTCTTCTCCTTCGCCATCATAAATAATTTCAAAGGATAAAAAACCATCAATAAGAAACTTTTTTAAATAATGCCATGCATCGTGGGATTGATTAAATTTAAAAGCATAATAAACTTTTCTAAAAGCTTCATTTAAATCATCAACAATTTCTTTAGCTTTTTCTTGTTTAATAACGGATTTTAGATTTTTTGTATTAGGATATCCAAAATAATTATTATCATCATATATAATAGTTTCATCTGCAATAATTTCAAGAACATTTTCAATTTCTCCATTCATAGAAAACTTACGAAGAAAATCTCTACGAGTAGGATATTCTTTATCATAAAAGGCAATGAATTCTTTTTGTCCATAATCTGTTCCTGCATAGTTACCTTGATAATATAAACCATACATATTATCTAACTGTGCTTCAGCAATACCTATAGATTTAGATTGTTTTATGATTTTTTCGTCCCATTTCATTCCTAATGAGGCAAGTTGAAGAATATTCCTTTGTACATTTCCTAATAAACCCATTCTTTTGCCATCAAGACTTTTAAGAACAAATCCGGCTTCATTTAACTTTTTTATACCTAACAATGCCATATTTTAAATTATTTCTTTATTTATATATTCTTTCATATAAATTGTTATATTATTTTTTACTAAAGAATATTTTATTATATTTGTTCCGTATTTTTAAAATTTACATATAATGTATAATCAAGATTGGTTCCTAACAAGAGGAATGAAATATTTTCCTGATCAAGAAGAAGCAATAAATTTAACTTGGGATTCTTTAATAAAAAACCCTATTACAGTTTTAGCTGCTTGTCCCGGAGCAGGTAAAACTATTATGAGCGTATTTATTATCGAACAATACCTTATACAAAATCCGGAGCATAAAGTTCTTGTATTAACTCATGGATTATCTGTACTTCGATCTCAATATCATGAAAGATGTTCTAATGCTAAACCAAGTTTTTCTTATAATCTTGTTGAATCAAGAAGTGAATTTAATCAAGAAACTCATGTTAATATTACTCTCCCTCAAACAATTATAAGAGATATTCCTGAAGTTGATTTAATGATAATTGATGAAGGTCATCAATTTTATTTTGCCTCGATGGTTCAGGAAATATTAGAAAAATCTAAACCAAAAAAACAATTAATACTTACAGGAACTCCATCCCCATTTATTTTAAGAAATATACCTATTATTCCAGTTGCACTTAACCAAATCTCAGATAGATTAGCAAAACTTACTATAGAAATGGCTTGTAGTAATTATGATTTTAAATTATCTGATTTTAATTCTGATAATGAAATAGTTAATCCGAACTTTCAAGAAGAAGATACTAATAAATCTCTTGAGCAAATTCTAAGTAGACTTATAAAAGGATTAAAATCTCGAAAAATACATAAATTTATTAACTTTAGAAGAGAATGGTTTCCTGTTTTACAAGAATTGAAAAAAACTATGATTGCTTGTAAATCTCAGGAACAAGCAAAACAAATAAAAGAATATTTTGAAAATCAAAAGATTAAAGTTGCTCTTTCCATTTCAGATATTAATGAAAATCCAGATGAAAATGAAATTGAAAGGTTTAAAAGAGAAAAAGATTGTTTAGTTCTTATTGTTGTACAAAGAGGCATTTTAGGATTTGATTATCCAGATTTGATAAATGTTATTGATATGACAATGAGTTATAATATTGATAGGATATATCAATTAATGTGTAGAACTATTCGCCCAAATGAAGATAAAGATTTAAAACTTTTTGTAAAAGTTGTTCCTACAACTCTTAGAGAATATTATAAATACATAATGACAGCAGTTTTATGTTTAAGTGAAAAAGAGTTTCTTTTAAAATTTAATGGGAAAAATTTTAAAGAAATGGAAATTCCTGTTAAAATTAAAAGAAATAAGTTAGAAGAAGAAAAAGAAGAAAAAATTGAAAATAATAAAAATCAAAAAGAAAAAATTCCTTCTATTGAATTTGAAGATTTGATGGTACTGGATTTAATTAAAGAAATTTATCATACTGGTAACTCTATTTTGGAATCATATGCTTTTACTACAATACAAAAAGTAAGAGAACAATTTTTGAATCAAATACAGATTAATTATACATTTGAAGAAATTAAAAAAGATGCACTTAAATTTAAAACAA
>OEHO01000022.1_pt1 | contig 13466 bp, 13 predicted proteins | sample 1539131 | NCBI WGS metagenome assembly OEHO01 (sample SAMEA4074282, study PRJEB22523) | metagenome | biome: Groundwater | place: Australia | collected 23-Apr-2015
GGTTGTTCCGACTACCGGGGATGCGGTTGCAGGCGAGACGGTGATGGGCGTCAGGACAGGGGGGGGGGGCGGTGTCGGCGCTTGATCGACTGCGCTTTTTGAATCAATCCTGCCGAAGCCGTAAAATACGTTTCGTCTGGGATCGCCAAGATGTATGGATGTTTTATCCAGTGTATCCCTGACAGTAGGGGGTTTGAAATCAGAATGCGCCTTCAAAACCAATGCAACGGTGCCGCTGACGTGTGGGGTTGCCATGCTGGTTCCCGACAGCGATTTGTACCCGCTCGGATCGGAATATTTTGTGCCACTTGTCGGAACGGTACTTACTACAGACACACCCGGAGCTGTGACCTCCACTTCCTGACCGCAGGACGAGAACGAGGCGCGAACATCGTTAGAATCGGTGGCAGCCACAGCAATGACGCTTTCCGAAAACTTTGCGGGATACAGAACAGTGTCTGTCGTGCCGTCGCCCCCCGAATTTCCAGCAGCGGCGACCACAGCTATTCCAGCGCCGAACGCGGCGGAGCATGCGTCTTTGAGAGCCTGAGAAAACCCAGAGCCGCCAAGGGACATTGAGATTATCTGCATGCCGTTGCTTATAGCATCGTTGATTGCGCTTACAATCGCGCTATACGACCCTGATCCGTTGGAATCAAGAACTTTATAAGCAAATAAATACGCTTCGGGAGCCACACCCAGCAGAGTACCGTTGGCAGCTACAATGCCAGATACGTGAGTGCCGTGGCCGTTATCGTCTTTGGGGTCATCGCTACCCGTTATATAATTGTGTCCGCCCCGGTAATTTCCTTTCAAATCAGGATGAGTGTAATCTATCCCCGTATCGCTTACGCAACCCTTTATCCCGGTTCCCTTATCCCCTTCTGGCCCCACTTGGTCAGCCCGAATTTTCGCAACGCCCCCGGGAACCGTCTGACCTGTGGTGGGCAGGTTAAACTTCAGGGCATCGTTAAAACCTAGGGCGTGTGCCTCTTGGTCAAGCTCGACCAATTCAATATCAGCATTAGCTTTAAGTTTTTCAAGTTGTTCAGCCGGGATTTTTATTGTCACCCAGTTGATATGCGTATGAACTTGTTTAATCTCTGCGCCCAAGGCTGTTAATGCATTTAAGTGAACCTCGGCGATAGATGGTTTAAACTTTACAAGAACTGTTATATCAGTCATAAAATTGCCTCTAGTCACCTATTTATGCTGTCATCTTTAATAATACATTTGATTAAAGTGGTTTTTTGATATACGAAGGTGTGGTGGGGCGCGGGGGGTTGGTGTGGTCTGAACTGAGCTGTGCAGGTTTGAGCTGGTCTGAATTGTCACTTATGGTTTGATATGAGGTGGTATGACCTGAACTGAGTAGGTCTGATGCGGCTTGCCCTGATCTGGCCTGTCACTTCTGGTTTGATTCAACATTCATAATTTGCACAGTTCCCTTGCTAATATTCTTTTGCAGTCTTTCAAGGAACCCGCTGTATTCCATGATCTTATCATAGGAATCCTTCGGGCACGCCAGTATTCCCTGACCGCCATACTCGTCAAGAACGAGTAATAAAGATACAAAATCAGCAAGCAAATCCTTAAGATTGGTACCGCTTCCTTTGCATTCTATCCACAGCAGGTCAGGGGGCACATCCTCCCAGAACCCCTGCAAATCTACTCTTATATCACCTCCGTTAAGTGTAACATCACCCTCTTCGGGCTGTCCTTTCATCTTAAAACCCGGCGCCTGAAAGATTTCTCTTACGCGCAGGACTACTTCTGGCTCGTCCATAATTATCACTTTGAAGTGTCTTGAATTGGCATGGTATGAAGTGCATTGATCTGTCCTGTTCTGATCCGATTTGGACTGATTTGAAATGTTCTGTCACTTATGGTTAGTAGAAATTTTATAAAATATCACCTTCTTCTTTCACTTCGAATTTCACAAGTTCAAATTTACCAAAACCTTGGCTGTGATGATCGCCTATCCCCATTCCAGTACCGAACGTTTTCAGCATAGCTTCGCAGTCTTTGGGGGTAAAGTCCTTCGTCCAGCAGAAGATTTCACCTTTCAAGGTAACGGATTTCGGCAACAGATAGTAGTAGCTGTTGACGTATTTTTTATTCTCCCCGACAAATACGTTCCTGTAAGGGTAGAACTTGTATTTATCGGGTTTTTTACACTCCTCCTGACCATCTGATTCAGTAAGACCATCCAGATCGTCAAGGGTTGCGATTTTAATGTATCCAAAGGATATTTTATCAGAATCAATGCTGTTTCCAGACAGGGAATAGCGGAGTTTATCCGCAAGGGACGGTTTCATCGTCCGTGCCTGCTCCTTGATCCATCCCTTCAGCCTCTTCCCGGTATCAAACAGCACGTTATTATCTTTAAGCCACGACTGGTCTTTTGCAATCTCCGTGTAATCGATTCTGTTGCCCTTCCTGTGCACGTTAACAACTGTAGCAAAAGCGATATTGTTAGCTTTAATCTCAACACTTGCTTTCCAGTAATGGGATTTTTCTAATTTCATATCAACTACTCATTATTTTTGACAGAGTATGTTATGGAACCAGAATTTCCATGCTATCTCAGAAAGTATTATATTGGTTTAGAGTAATATATACCTTTGCCTGCCCCCCCAAATGCAGTCTCAGCAACTCTTTTCGGGGGGCGGGTATTACCATTATCACGTCTGGATTTTCAAACATCCGATTTCATCTAGGCCATGCCGTTTCTGGAAGCGGGGTGCGCTTGAGGACGAGATTATCACAGGCAAGGCATATTACAAGTTCCTCGGCACCAACGACCCTGACGACTACATCATGGCCGCTGTGGATATGCTGCGCCGGGGAACGGTTCTGTTTGAAGTCAAAGATAGTCATAAATTCAGCCTCGCAAGCGCAGTCTCACCCCATCAGCCTTCACCATAACCAGTACCAAGGCTTCTGTGCAGGCTGGTTATCAAACGTCTTAATCACCACGTTCGTATTCTCGTCAAGCCTCGACACATCCACATGCGCATCCGGGGACACGAGCACATCGCTTAACGGCATGGCGAACACGGCATTCACGTTCTCAGTATTGATATTCTCCGTGGTAACGACCATGTTCTCGTTCCTGATAACCCTACCATTAAACAACTGGATAACCAGGTACAGGATATTCATATTCTCGTTTACAGGGACCTTCCTGTTCATCACGTACTCGAAAGCTGACTGACCAGACATTGCAGAACTCACTCCGTTAACGGTCGAAGTGCCTGTGATCGTTCCCGGTCCCGGCGATACTGCCGTGGATTCCGAGATAACGGTCTTCCCGTCAGATGAAGTACTTGAACTTGTAGCGACCGTAACTCCTCCCTTCGTGGCATCTGCTTTTGAATCGGATACGGCTGTCCCGCCGATTGAGGCATCGGATTTCGAATCAGCTATGGCAATCCCGCCGTTTGCGGCTTTTGCGTCCGCATTTGCAATTGCAGTCCCACCACCTGACGCCTCAGCCTCTCCGCGCGCAACACCCGTGCCGTTGTTCGCGGATGCGTGCGTTGTCACTTTCGCCGATGCTGCATACGCGGGAGATGCAAGCAACAGAAGCAGTATCGCTACTGTAATTAATTTCAGTTTCATATTTTTCCTCCTTATACATTTCTATCATTATGGGATTACTGCCCGTAGCGCAGGCGCCCAAAAACAGTGTCGAAATTGGGTATGTGGATGGTACAAAGTGCGCCCCGTAGCGGATTGCAGTCCCTTACATTGTTTCGGGATCTCTGCCTGCGGCACAGGAGCGCACGGATAGAATTTAACGCTTTTACGTTTGGATAGTGAGATTTCGGAATTTATCTCATCGCACCCTGCCGCGATATGCAGTCCCGGGCGTGTGTACGTTCTTTCGAAGTAGCGGTCCATAGCGCAAATGCATAAACAACTCTCGTCACGGATTCCTGCCCCAAAACAATGCACATGCCTCTTTTATCGTGATTAGCCTATCATGCTTTTCTTGGTGTACTTCCTCCTTTTCTTCCTATTTCCTGGTAGAATTCTTTTCCATGTGTCTTTCTTGTTACTTCTCCTCCTTTCCGTCCAGATTCAGAATATTTTTCGTGTAATTCTGGAGATATTCCCTGCTCACTAAGATACTGTGCATGTTTTTTTCCACCTTTCTTCCCCATCTTTCTAAAAAACTCACGGTCATGAGTATCTCTTGTTTTTTCTCCACCTTTTCTTCCGGCTTCTTGTACAGTTGTCACGTTATCATTTCCTCCTCATTATTTTATGCAGTCCCGGGATCTCTGCCCGCAGCATGCATGCCGGGAAAAATTAGATTTTCCAAGGGGAGTGAGTGTGGCTCAGTGGGATCCAGCCACCAGCATACGGTTGCGGAATGCAGTCCCGGGACGGGCATACCCCATTAACTTATAATTGTTTTGTTTGCCTCCTGCATATATATACCGACAGCACGAGCGCAGCAGCACCGATAAGAGTCCCGAATCCAGGCGATTTCTTGCCGGCAGGCTGTTCGGTAGCGGTCACATCAGCCGTAATGTTCGTGGGTTTACTGGTCTTGTACCAGTCGTTTATTATTGTTTTATTGTCGAGGATAGCTATTCCCCTTATCCGCTCATCGGGATACGGCTTTCCAGACGGATCAAGCGGCCTGATTATCTGTATTCTTATCCTTGGCGAGGTTATGTTCCCCTCAAAATACTTCCTTCCAGTATCATACGTCAGATTGCCCGAGCTGTTCACGCTGTAGTACAGCTCCGTGTACACCAGATGCCCGGTCCTGTTATCGGTATTCAGAGATATGTTCGTTAATAGCTTTTTAGATGCATTCCTGTTCTCCTGCGCCGCGGCATTTGCCGCCAGCAGGGAGAGGACGAGCAATAAAATAACATATTTTTTCATACCATTACCTCCTTTTTCTATAACAAGCCGCCAGCACCAGAACAGCACCCGCCGCCGCAATCTCAAATCCCGGCGATTTCTTCCCGTCACCCGTTCCGGCAGGCGTTTCTTCCTGAGGCACGTCACTATTACCGGTTATGTCCCCGGGCGGGGAGGCGGACACCTGCGTTGCGTTCTTTAACCCGCTCACAGCGAACGAGGACATGCCCGGGGATTTGGCTTCAAAGTACGTATAGTTGCCGTCGCTGTTGATCACTTTCGTATTCAACTTAGTCCAGCCGTCATTGAACCTGAGCAGGTACAGGTCTTTTGTCTCAAGTCCGTTATCGGACAGGAAGGAATTGTTCACCCTGAACCTGATAACGATGTAATCCACCCTCTTTGAACCTATCCAGAGGTTCTCGTTGGCATACACAGCCCCGGGCGGGTTTCTGTTCACGAGCGCGGAAGCGTTTTTCAAATGCTCTATCCTCAACCCTATCTGCCCCTCGTTCTCCCTGCCGGTGACAAGCACCTGGTATATGGAGAATACGGGATTGGTGAACGAATAAGTTACTGGTGAGCCTTTAATAAAATCAGCATCCTGCCTTTCGAATTTCAGTATGTTCGTGTACGGCTCGGCTGTTATAATGCCGCCGCCACCCCCACCGCCACCGCCGCCACCACTGCCGCTATTGCCCGGGGGATTAGGAGGCAGGTTACTCACTGTCCATAGGTATTTCCAGCCAACTTTTTTACAACCGTTAACTGCAACGGCAGTTACGTTATATACTCCCAGAGCGGCACTGCGGTTGATGTAATGAGACTGCATGGCGTTCGTTTCATTAAATACTTCTGTACCATTGAGATACCATGTAAAGTTCCATGTTATATGTGAATCTGTCAGATTGCCAGTCTGGAATTTTACTGCCTGATCGAGATAACTTTTGAAATCCTTTGTAGGATTTGCATAATCGAAGCAGTTAGGGGGCTGGGTAACAGTCCATACAAACGACCATGTTATTGTATTGCACCCGCTTTTTGCAACAGCGGTTACGTTCCATACTCCTTCTACTGCGCTGTTATTGGTATAATTCGATATGTGAGTTACTCCCGTCTCCTTATAAACCTCTGTCCCGTTAACATACCAGACAACATCCCATGCTTTCGATGTATTCTTAAGATCACCGCTATCGAATATCATATCCTGTGTGACCACGCTGGAAACCTGTTTAGGAGCGAATATCTTATTGATACAATCAATTATATTGAACCAGTCCGTATAGTTTGCAAAGGATTTATTATTGTACGAATATACGATTCTTGCCCTGTACGCTGCCGGGGGAACCTGATTGCCATTGTCGCCCTTTTGGTTCCAGGAAATATTTACAGATTGCCCGGGAGCAAGGGGGTTAATTCCTATGATGTTTGTGGACAAAACCCACCTTGAACTCGTCCTGTTCCATATCTGCAAAACATCCGGCGATATGGTGACAGGACCTGCGTTAGTTAAGGCAAAATCCACAGGATCTCCGATGGAATAATTAATTGTCCCGACAGTAAACACAGCTACGGGGAGGTAATCAGCCGGGATGTTTATAACACCGTCTGTATATCCTTCTTTCTGTGCTGTTACGACAACATTTCCCGGTGCGGTTGCATTGATTGGTATCGTTACACTGGCAGTCATTCCTGTTACCTGGTTATTATTTATTGCTGTTACGCCGCTCCCTGACGCCACACCGCTGATAGTTATAGTTGTTCCCGGATCGGGAAAAAGGGCATTTCCCGTACATTGACTATCGCCCGGCGCAGTCCCGCACGGGTGATTGACTGTAAATGTGACATTCCTTGATGTATTCACATACAGGTTATCTACACTCGCAGTCAGGTTAAGCTGTGGCCGTGCCTTGGCTGTGATCGGGATGCTGGCATCGTTGTACCCCGCCGCGCTCGCTGTTGCAGTGATAGTCCCCTGAGAGGTTGCTGTGACGATTATTGTAACGTTCCCATCGGCATCAGTCGTACCGCTGCCAGTAGCGGCCCCACTGAGTTGAACCTGCGCCCCATTTACGGGCGATGATGTAGGGCAGCCAATAGCCATACACGCAGCCGTTCCTATATTCTCAACGGTGAACGTCACGCTTGCGGACGTTCCGACATATACGAACTGTGTATCCGATGTAATAGACATGTTCTCGGTATCCGCAGAGGCAGCCGGAGCGAATAAGCCCAATATAACGGCTGCGGCAATCGTTAGTAATATTAAACCATTGTTCTCAAACCTTATTTTCATTTTTAGTTCCTCCTATTTATTCTCAGTCACATCAATAAATCCCATACTTGTTAATTCATTATATAATCGGTTACACTCTTCTTCTGAGCTACAATTTATGGTAGCTTCACCACTCGGCTGCCCCAATATAGTAGCATTACCGAACGACACAACTTCACTCGGCACAATCTGCCCATAAATAATGGGATTACCAGACGAAATTATCTCAATATGTCTTCCAATTGGAGGAAGTGCCTGTGTATAACTATTTTTAGGTGCAGGATTTACATACACTACAATAATTGCTAAAACAATTACAATAATAATTGCTAAAACAATTACAATAGCAACTGCAACTCTATAATGAAATATGGAATCCATATTTATTTCCTCCTATTTATCCTGAAAATCATAATCAAAGCAATAAATGCTGTCAGGTAATCAAACCCCGGCACGCCCTTCATAGCTGGCAGAACTCCCGCCGAGGGGGTTTCCTTAACGGTATCGTTCTTCGCTTTCATCGTTACGGCAGGCGCTTTCGATTTCTGCACGGGCAGTCCTATTATTGCAAAATAAGGAAGGACAGCCGACCGGGACTTGAAATAAGTGTACTCGGAATCATTACCAGCAACATTCGTGGGTATCACCCTCCATATTTTACTCCCGGAATCCCATGATGCAAGCCGCACGCTGATATTTTTAGTTATCCAGGCATTCTGAACCCGGTACTCCACAGATATGTTCTGGATATGTACGCTATCGCTCCTGATATTGAAATACCTGTAAACAGGCACGCCGGGATTGGCGGTCAGGGAATCCCTGCCCTTCAGCAGCTCGACTTTAAGCGATATGTCATCCTTCCCCGCGCCTGTAACATCGACCTCGGAAATGTCGCCGAGGGTTGTATAATTGAAGGCAACAGCAGTATCTGGGAAAATCACCTTCTCCCTGACCTCGAACCTGTCAATGTTCCTGATCCCGGACAGTAGTGCATCCTCCCCGTCATCGGCTGCAGGGGTATTATCTATGAAATCCCTGTTCTTGGTAAGCCAGTACTCGAAGATCCTGCTACCGTCAAGAAGAAAGACGGACTTGACCAGTTTATAGGAGCCAGTGGGTCTGAGTATCTCAAAAGATGCATTGTACGATTTATTCACTTTTACAAGATCGCCGCCGTCAAAACTTTTGGATGCCACATATTTCGGGTTACTGTCGCTGTCAAGGGTATAATATTCCTCCATGTAGGTCAGATGCCCGGGCGCACTCGTGGATACGTTGACGTGCATCCTGAACCCATTATTATAATTGTCAAATCCCAGGTATTTGATCTGGAACTTTACAGCCACGCTACCCTGCTGGGCATGAGCAGCCCATGGAAGAAACATGACCGCAACGATCACTATCGTAAGCAATACCAATGCTGATTTTACACTCATTCTAAACATATTTATGCACCTTTCCGAAAAGTTAATATGTTTTACTCACATATATAATTTGCTCTGCTTATAAACAGCACCTTTCCAGACGCTATTTCTTAAGCAGAGCCTCGTGCTTTTCGTTTGCTCTCTCCTCGTCAGGATTCCCGCCCGCAGCGGACATGGAAACTGGGGGGTGGGTTGTATTTTCGTAGTATGGTGGAGACATGCCGCTGACAGCATACGGTCCTTTAAAGGGGGGCAGCCATTCCGGGATACCTGCCCGCAGCGCAGACGTGCAAAAAAAGTTTTCTCGGGTGGTGGTGAAAATGCTTCCAGCACATTCCGCCGCGGTTCGCAGTCCCGAAATAGCGCATGCGTATGTCATACAATGATATCCGCCCTCATCACGGGTACGCTGAAAAAAAGTGAATGGATTGGGGGGGTGGAACCCCTTGGCGTGCCCGGGCGCGGTCTGCGGTCATGATATAACATACATGCACACTTAATACGCGCTCACATTCGTTGATGCCTCCGCAGTCGCATTCTTCCCGGACGCAGTTGAGTTCATGGCTTCAAACGTCCCGTCCTTTGAGAAATATTTTGTGGTCGTCCCGTTCGCGGTTACAAGATCCGCGCGGCACACGTCATGCCCCCGGTACGTGGTTTCTCCAACGACGGTAAACACTTTCGCGCCGCTGGGCAGGTTCACATTCAGTTTGCTACCGGGCGTGCACCAGCCCGACTGCGATCCCGAAGATGCGTTCAGGGTACTGCTCCCGCCCGTATTGGCTGTCAGGTTTCCGGGCGCACTGACCTGGGCGGGGGTTCCGGTACCTGTCCCGGAACTGATGTTCCCCGTAATGTTCGTTGTCTGTTCGATAGCAGGCGAAGCAGTAATATTTTTGTCCTCCGCCGACTGATTATTACTTACGCATCCTGATAACAGCAGTATTGAAAGGACGGCTGTTATCAGGGCTATTGTCTTTTTCATTTTGGTTTTACCTCCTATTAAATAAGTATATTATTAATTTTTATATTGTAATTAATTATCTCTATTTTACCGCTACTATCCCATACCTCGTTGCCGAGATCAATCTTGCTGATCCAGAGGGCTTTGTTCAGGTTCCCTTTCGCCACGAGATAGTCTATCAGACGCTTCGGATTTGCCTTATGGTACTTTGTACCGGAGGAGGGTGCGGCATTTAGAATGAATGATGTGTAATTCTCCCAGGCGTACTGCCTGTATGTATTGTACCCGTCAGATACATCTTCCAGCCGCTTATCTTCGGGCATGGGTACGTTTAATCGGTTTAACCAGATCATAACCTCGTTTCTCGGCGTTTCCGGGTTCGGTTTATCCGTATCCGTTATCCAGATATCATATGCAAGGTTGACTGAATCGGATGGGGAAGGAAGGGCGGCATAATAATAACTGACATCCAGAGTAAATAAACTGATATTCATTATCCTGACAGGAAGGTACTTTGAAGTACTGTACCCCCCCCACGGATCCGTGCCCGTGCCCACGGAAGGGTAGATCGGGGCGGTGTTATTCTCACCTTGAAACGCTATGGGATTTTTCCTGCTCCACGACCAGCCAAAATACCCGGGATATTTGAACACGCAGTTATCATTCAGCGAAATGTCCTCTTCTGAAGGAGTACCCCACAGGTTTGTGCTCAGGCGTCTTGAACCGAAATCAATAACCTGATCCTTTCCGCATTTAAATGTACTTGAATACTGGGGTGTATCTGACACTGTACCCGGGTGGTCGGGCACTACTGGATCATAGCCGAAGCACTTCAGTAGTGTTCCTGCCGTGCAATTCCCTGATATGTTAATTGCCGATACCGGCAAGGGCAGCAGCATCAGCAGTAATGCAATTAAAACGCTATGTTTTATCATGCACCGTTCTCCGTTCTGTATTTTTCAAGCTATTTTACCTCCTTTCCTAATTCATACAGTTTATAATACGGACTGTCCAGCACAAGCTCGTAATGATTCAAGAATTCCGAACGCCAGGTCTGGTTATAATCGTAGTTGTACAGGTAAAAAGTCCCGTTGTACCATTTATTAACAGCCACGGCAGACGGGCTTGAAACCGGGACGAGAACGAATTTAACGTATTTCCACGGTTCCATCATGATTTCTTCATAATCCATATAATTGAAATCGTCTATTATCTGTGAAGGGGATACCCCCTGGGATACTGAAAACAAATTCGGGTGATACCCCGACGTATCGGGATACGCCATTAATATTTTTTCACTCCCGATGGCATATTTTATATCCTTGAAGTCTTTTGCGGGCAGGATGTTCAAAAGGTCGAATTTCAGGTCGGTATTATATACTCCCTTATCAGATTCAATACTGAAAGCAACTCTTTTGTTCGTGATATCCAGTCCCTGGAAGATCCACGGGCGGTTATCTACTGTTGACAGGCTCGCGCTGTTATGCCCGTTCATCTGTCCAGACGATAATTCAGGACCTGCAACAGATACGCCGATAATTATAATGAAAAACAGTACAGCAGGACCTAAGTTGTAGTTGTAGCTTTTTATATTGATTTTATTTCTCCGTCTCAACAGCCCCGATACCCATACAATATTTTCCAGCAATGCAAGGTTCAGGAGAACAATTCCAGGAACGGATGTATAGAAATACCTCTGCCACCCCATGGACTGCCCCCGGAACATCAGGATAACATTGACCGCTGCTGGGATGAAGAACATAAGCAAAAAAATCAGGTTTTTAGACTTGGTGAGAGCTATAATAATGGCTGATATGATTGCCGCGTATAATAATATCCCGAAAGTCAGGTTCATCTGAATAAAAGCATGGGAGAGCGTCAGAAATACTGAATCCTTGAAATAATACAGTTCAGGATACAGGGTAAATATTGAGTCAACGCCTGCGACGCCGAGGGGGTTCTTGTTAAACCAGAACGCATCCTTGTGGATCAGGTAGTTTACGAAAATCCATGCGGCAATTCCCAGTAGCGGAAGGTGCGCGTACCCGATTCTGTGTAAATTCCTGTTTTTTATTTCTCTTATGAGAAAGACTGAAACCACGTACAAGGCGACAACCCATAATTCGTATCTTGTAAAGCTTCCTAAAATCAGCACAAATGAGCAATTAATGAACTCTTTTAATTCTCCGGTGTCCAAGTAATTCTTAAAATAATACGATGCAGCAGTTATGAGAAAAATGGCTGTTTGCTCCGACATCGGGATTATGCCGAATATCAGGACATAGATATTGCTGAGAAATATTACGGGGGCAAGGATCGCAAGCCTGTTACCTTTTCCGCCTGCTATTCTGTACAGGAACACGGCAGCTCCAGCGGTCATGAGTGCGTTGACGATGGTTCCTGCTAATCCTGTGGTATAGAGCTTTTCTATCGCCGTGAACGGGACAAGTATCATCTGGAACAGGGGCAGCCATGTACCGACAAGGACAGAAAGCCCTGAATATTCGCCCTTATCGATAACATTCCGTGAGTTGTATAAATAACTGATAGCGTCAATATCGAATATTGTAGTCCCGTATCTGTGGACAAATATCAGCCCGATAATAATTTCTAATAAAAACACTAAACTAAAAATAAGCAGTAGATCATGTTTTTTAATAAATTCCATTGTTTTTATTTTGCTCATAGCTATTCTCCAATTTCAAATCTCCCTCTTTGTTTTATCCCAGTTACTGGTATCCTTAAAAAAGCTTGACAGGGCAGCGGCTCCGATAAACAGCCAGTATATCGGGGAAAGGTACACGTAAAGTACCCGATCTTCAAGACGTTTGTCTGCTATTGAGTACAGGTTGGAGAATAGCGTGAGGGGCAAACCCACATATCCCAAAAAAATAGACCAGTAGAATAAAAACCGGATGTAGATATGACTTGTCATCCACGGCATATCAAAGGTTCCAATACCGAAATACCAAGTAATAAAGTACAATAATATGAAAATCAATCCGAACATAGTGAGCGTGCATACTATGGGACTTATGTAGGGAATCGATAGCCAGAACTTTCGCTTAACCGGCATCTCTGACTTCACCAGTTCCCAAAGGCAGGACAGGTATCCGCGAAACCATCTCCTCCGCTGCTTGAAATGCGTTGTTATAGTTTTAACCGACTGCTCTTTTGTAACGGAATCCACAAGTCCGAATTTCATGTTTTTTTCGGAGAGCGGGATGGTCATCCTTGCATCCTCTGTAAGGTGCAAAGGAAAACCTCCGATTTCGTCAAGACACTTCCTCTTAATAAACAACCCTTTTGTCCCGAGCGGGAAAGAATGTGCTTTCTTGTTTACGAAGGGAAGGAAAATCTCTGTCCATGTATAAATATCAAGCTTGTATAATTCGCCAAGCGTATTACTTGAAACTACCTCTATCTTTGTCTGTGCAAGGTCATAGTTCATTTCATAAATTGCACTTACAGCCTTTGCGATCTGTCCATTCTCAGGCTCGCACTCGGCATCATATAACCCTATAATCTCCCCACTGCACCTTGCAAGCCCCCAGTTCAGGGCATACGGCTTCATCTTCATCCTGCCGTCGGTGACGAGATGCTGTATGGATGCGAACCCGTTTTTCGTGTTGCTGATAATCTTATCAACATGCCTTCCAGTTTCATCGTCATCAGGCTCGGTTATGAAAATTATCTCCATCTTACTGTGATCATACGTCTGGTTTTCAAGGCAGGAAACAAGGATCCTGATAATTTCAAAGGGTTCTACGTAGAGAGGTATGAGAACAGTGACCAGAGGGGAATTGAACGGTGTATCCATTCTGGGAGTATAGTATCCATCTTTGTTCCTTAAAACATGGGGAAGCAACCCGAGAGTAAAGAAGATGTTAGAGATAACGGGATCTATAGCCACAGCCAT
>OEHO01000023.1_pt1 | contig 13069 bp, 23 predicted proteins | sample 1539131 | NCBI WGS metagenome assembly OEHO01 (sample SAMEA4074282, study PRJEB22523) | metagenome | biome: Groundwater | place: Australia | collected 23-Apr-2015
GAGCGGGAAAGGTTACGGTCGGCTTGCTGGCGGGGAGGCCGTGGGCGAGATGTTCGTCTGGTTGTAGCAAGGATTCGGTACTCGCGGCGCTGGCGATTCATACCAACGGCCAGCATAAAAACGGTACAAATGGTACGGCGCTGACGCCGCCTGTCGAAGAATCAAAGCCAACTCCCGCGGCACGACCGAAGAAAGAACGGCCTGCTGCGCTTCCTGCCCCCACACATCACGAAGACGACCTTCTCAGACGACTACCCCCGCAGAATCTTGAAGCCGAGCAATCTATACTTGGCGCGATTCTGATTCGCAACGAATTAATCGAGGAAGCGCTGGCCGTCCTTGGCGTCCAGGATTTCTATCGAGAAGCACATCGGAAGATTTTCGGCGCGATGCTTCAGCTTTATCGGAGCAAGCGACCGGTCGATCCCGTTACGCTGAATGCGCTGATGAAGGGGGAATTGGCCAACGCGGGAGGTCCAGCATATCTCGCGGAGCTGGCCGATACCGTACCCGATCCAAGTCGAATTCGGACTTATGCGCAAATCGTAAAAGATACGGCAATCAAGCGCGAGCTCGCAATGCAGGCGACTCGGATCGCGAGTCTCGCTTACAACGGAGTCAGTGTCGATGCGTTGCTGGGCGAGACGCAGCGTTTATTGACGCCGGTGATGACAGATGCGCCTACGTCAGACATTCCACAAATCATTCCTTGGGAAAATTATGACTCGGCGCTGGTCGCTAATGAAGAATACCTAAAACGCACGCCAGTTGTGGACAAGCTTTGCTATTCATCGGCGGTCTCGATGATTACCGGCGGCAAGCATGCAGGAAAATCCACATTAGCCAGATGGATGGCGATATGTATCGCCAAGGGAATGCCATTTTTGGGCAGATCAGTCCAGTCAGGTCCAGTACTCTACATCGCCAGCGAAGATGAAACGATGGCGGCACGGCAAGAGCTGATTCGGCTGGGTTGGAATTCATCGGATCATTTGCGCTTTCTCTCGAAGTCCCGAATCGAAATCGACGATCAGCGGCTCTTTCTCCTTCGATTGACGCAAGAAATTACCGAGATGCATGCGGCATTCGTCGTCATCGATATGTTATTCGATTTCATCCCGGTCAGCGACGAGATGAGTTACGCAGGAACGCGGGAGGCCGTTGGATTGATTCAGGGCGTAGCCAGCGCCAGTGGCGCGCACATAGTGGCCATTCATCATGCTCCAAAGAACGCGCTAATCGGTGACGCAGCCATTGCGGCGCTGGGCAGTCAGGGTCTGGCGGCTCGAGTCTCGCCAATCATTTTAGTGCGTCGATTTGGGCCTAATGTCCATTCAATTTCGTCAACATCGGTTCGTGATCCGCGAGGTGAGGCAATAGCGGAGTCAAAGCTGATCAAGAACGCAGACGGATCGGTCGAATTGGGTGGCGGCTGGAAGAATTACATGCTGGCAGAGGTCTATGTCGAGCGCGTCAAGGAACTGCTGGAGTCCGAACCTGGTAGCGAACTAACGGCTCCAGAGGTCTGCGAAGCGCTGTCGATCACGTACGAAGTCGCCCGCTCTTGCCTCTCGAACATGCATCGAAATGGATTGGTCAATCGGGATGGTTTGGGCAAGAAAGGAAAGCCGTTCAGATACAGCATTCCGATAAGCAACCCTAATACCTTCAAACAGGACAAATCGGATTCCCCAAACCCCACATCCTCCCATGGGAGTGGGGAAAGGGGAATCGGAAATGAAGCCTCAGACACGGAATATCAAAACCCGCTCGCGTATAAGGATTAGTTATGTGCAAGTGCGCCCATTATCGAACGGATCACGGAGTCTCTGGAATGTGCCTCGAAGATAATTGCTCATGCCAAGCGTATCGCCGGGCGAAGCTCTCTCGCAAGCTCGCGCCACGGGCGGTCGTCGTGCTGCCATCGGATGAGATGCCGGTGATTATCGTGTCGGTCGTCCTGGCGGCATTCGACCTCACGAACCAGCGGCTGACGGGGCGCCGGCGGACGCGCGAGGTCGCGTGGGCGCGGCAGGTCGCCTGCTATCTGCTCCATCGACTCACCAAGCTGAGCACGACTTGCATAGGGCGGACATTGAATCGGGAGCACACCACGGTTATCCACGCGATCAACCTGGTCGAGCGGCGAATCGCTGCTGATCGCGACGTGGCGGCATTCATCGAGAAGCTGGAGACGCTATGCCGAGAAGCTGCGGCGGCGAAGGTGGCGGCGTGAGCGCGCAATATACCTTCGACTTCTCATCAAGTCTTGGCCCACCCCGCAAGGTCTTCCAGTGCACGCGTTGCGGAGCCCAGATAATCGCCTGGGAAGTTCGGGGAGATTTCATCATTTCGGACTTCCGCAACGAAAAGGGCGAGTGCGGGCGTTGTGACGACGAGCTACGGAAGCTGAAAAAGGCCGAAAAACTGAAGAACGAGCAATCTGGACGGGTTGTAGAATCGGCGAGCCTGACCGTTAGAGCTTATAAACACACCCTCGAAAACCGAAAATTGAGCTATTGTACCTAAATGCGTTGACAACGCATTTATACATAGGCTAGTCTCGTGGGAAATGCCTCGACGAAAGAAACGCGAACCGAACATCGTGAAGTGCCATGAATGTGGCGCAGAGTTCGATAAACGACGTTATTGGTCGCGTTTTTGTAGTGCACTTTGTCGTAATAAGGCTTGGAGTAATGAAAACCGACCTTCAAAAGCTCATCGAAGCTGAAAAACGCGAGCAATGTTGGGAGAAAAAGCGAAAAACTTTTCGTTGCCCAGAATGTGGTGGTGAGATTTTCGGAAAAGTTCGAGATTTTTTGTTCGCCCGAATGCCGAAAGGCGAGGTGGGGACGAAGTGTATTCTTTCAAGAGGAAACCAAGGTGGCAAAAGTAAGCCCTGAATTGATGCAGGCAGGCAGAGTAGAGGCACGGGAGAAATGGCCCGCTGAAGTGCGAGTTCGCGGACCGAAAGTATCCTCAATCTATCGGCAGCTGCTGTCGCCGACTCGGGGGCGGGTGCGAATTGAGATCCGCTCACGCAAGGGCGGCAACTTCTACGTCACGGCTCGCGGTTGTCCGGTGATGAACGGCAAGACCCGCGAAGAAGCGATGATGGCGTTCGTGCGCTGGACGGAGAACATCGAGGCAGCCTGACAACTTCGCGGTGAGGGGGACGGGGTATGAGTTACGCAGATGTGGCGACGGGCAGTAACGGCGGCTCGGTATCGTGGGCGGACGGTGCGGTAGACCGGCTGGCGGACATTCTGGGCGACAATCCACCTACGAAAGAGCAATTTTGGGAGCTGAACGGTTCCAAGCGGCGTCAGAAATCGAACGAGTGGTATCTGTGGAAATCGGTGCTAGAAGTCGCGCTGAAGGATTACCAAGACGCCATCAAACGTTTAATGTTCTGGCAGAGCACGAATCCGGACGATCATCGGTTCGCGAGGGCGTGTCGGATGCTGGCCGAGGTACGCGCGTGGTTCGAGAGTGACAGCGGCAGGATTGGAAGCTTTGTTTTCGTGTGCGACGTAATGAGTCGGGATGACAATTCAGCGGACTGGCGGCCAGAAGAAATCAGGAAAAAGGTGTTCGCGCTGCCGAAGTCTTCACATATCTCGCGGCAGTATAGCGCACGACACACAGCGTAGAAGGTCCTCGCCCTTCACGCCGGCCTGATCAAAGGCTTTAAAGCACTCGCCCTCGGAGTTCCAGACCGTTAGGTGGACTAGGGCGACCTTTTGGCAGCCCCGTATCCCGCACAAATGGATGCAGGGCTCGGGGACGGGGTCGTCGTAATCGCGTTCAGCGTACCAGCGGGGCATCAGGAGCGCTCCATCGCGTAGTGTTCACAGAGCGAAAGCATACACGTCGAATCGGAAGTGCTTATGCGCTCGCCATTGAACCATAAAATGAACGCACACAAAGGGTCGGTGTGAAATAGCTCGTTACAGCCAACTACCCGCCATGTTCCTTCAGTAGAAATTCGGTGCAATGCGGCTAATCGAAATCCATCGAATATCATCGCGCCTTTGTCATGGCAGGGGCATGAGCAGAGCATTTCGCCGAAAAATCAGCCCACTCGTCGCATTGTTTGTGCTGATTATCGAAACACTCAACGCTCCAACCTGCGCACCTGCGACAGCAGGTTTCCCAGCCACTCGCACAGCTCGCGCCATATCTCGTTATCGACGGTCATCGTGGACCCTTTCAAGGTCGCGGCTTTCTGTCCGCAATATCTTACGGCAAGGCTCGGCATCATAGGGGGCGATCTCGAATTTACGAAATGAACCAGAATCGAATCCCGCTGATCTCAGCAGCGTCAGGGCCATTGTGGTCTGGTCGTACTCGCGAATCAGGATAGCGCTAGCGCACGCGATTCCCTGCATGAATCCTTTCTCCCATGGATCAATCTTTCGTTGTGTCATTCTTGGTTCTCCTTCGCCATTTTGAGCAGGGTTGCTATGGCTTGGTTCGCGTTCTGGAGCCGATGCACCAGGAGCGGCCGCGCTTCAGGCTCGCGGCTATAGCGCTCGGCATCAAGGAGCTCGGCGCGGGCGTACGCGAGGTAATCGAGGGAGTTCATTCGGCATTTCCTTCGAATTCGCTGAATGTTAGCAGCGGCACCATATCCGCGAATTCGGGTAAGAATTCTAACGCGATGAGTGCTGGCGAGCATAAACGATCGGTTTGATGTGGCGAGAAGACATTAATCTCCACGACTCGCTGTCTGCCCCGACCGATAATTTTGCCTTCAGGGCTCCAATGATCCACCACGCATTCTTCGATTGAATCAATTTTCGCCCAGACTTCACGCCCGATGAATTGCTTTTCTGGACTGTCAAGACTCACGATGCGCGCTTTTTGCCATTGCGGGTTCATCGCAGCACCTTCAGCGCGACCGCGCGGTTGAGGTCAGATGGACTCTCATTTCGCTCGAGCACTCTCTCGTCATGATTCTCCCTGATGGCCCGCTCGATGGCGCTTATCTTCATCGCGAAAGCGGCTATGTGATCTTCGACCACGACGCGACGCGCGTAGCGCTCGGAGCGGGAGTCGACGGTGATGTAGCCGGTCATGATGCGGCGACCTCGGGGAAAACGAAATTGAGTTCGTTGTCGTCGTTTTCAATCACCAACACCCGACTGTAATCGCGAAACTCGACCAGCCAGCCAGCGCCGTAATAGGCAATGTCATCGAAAAACTTCGTGACGGATTCAATACCTAAATCAAGGTTCATCAGTCTCTCTCCGTGCCGAGGTTCAGCGCTCGATTCGATAGTCGAACGTGCGTCCGATCGCGACCATCGCTCTTTTCGCGAGCTTGTTCGCTTCGTTGACCGAATCGTATCCGTCTGCCTTGTCGACGATAGAGTAAATCGCGCCGCGCTTTACTCGCGAAGCATAGACCGCATACGAATCGCTGTCATATGCGCGTGAAAAGAAGTTCTCAAGAGACCGCTTTTGGTTTTGAGTCAAAGCGCTATTAATTTCGAGTTTCATTGTCCATGTCCTCCTGATGATGGAGAATGTACGTCAAGAGCGCTCTGTTGTCAAGAGCCATCTTGATTGAATTTTCAATCCATGCCAAGATAGCTCTTGATGGATACGAAAGAAGCAGGCAGCCGCGGAGGAAAGAGCGCGTGGAAAGGGTTGAGCAAAAAGCGTCGGTCGGAGATCATGAGCGAGCGAAACAAGAAGCGGTGGCAGAAATTGAAAGAATGCATCGAGAAGCGCCTTAACTCCGCCGTCGAGGATGTGAAATGAAATCCCTGACCGCTCTCGCCTTGGCGCTCGCCCTCGCAGCCCCCGCTCATGCGCGTCCATCAGCTCAGTCTTGGTATTGGATTCTCCATCCCATCGCATCGAGCGCCCCCGATCTCTACATCGGCCCTTACCCGTCCCTCGCCATTTGCCGTGACATGCTCGGCTCCGCCATCTACTCGCACCCCTTCGCGTGCCACATGGGCTCGCACAGCCCCGGCGCTTGTGCCATCACCGGCAACGGCTTTGCTTACCCTACTAATTATCCCTTCCCCGTGCCCGCCGATCTCCAGCTCACAGCTCCGGATTGCGTGCCCGCAGCGCCAACGCCGCCTCTCCGTCGCGGCTGGTATTTCGTCTATCAAACTCCCAACGGCGCCGGCATCGCCGCCTGCTCCCAATATCGCCACTTCGCCGCGTTCTCCCAGACCACTCCCGGTCTCGATCTTGGCCACTATGCCGATTCGCGCTGTTCCGGCGCCCCCTGCTTCTCTGTCGGCGGGAAATCTACCGCCTGTAATTGAAAGGTATGAGACGAATAATCCAGGTCGCCAACTTCACAGGGCAGCAGCTGTTCGAGGATTTCAGCGAGATTTGCGCAGCTCTCGATTGCGACTCAGTCAACCATCATCGCGGGCACCAATGGTCTGAACTGCCAGCCCAAGACCAAGCTATCTGGACGTCTCTTGCTGCGCGACTTAACGTACAAACGAAACTACACATCGAAATCGGTGGAGCAGGAAGCGGCGGGCTTGATTGAATAATCCGCCTTTTCCCGCCATTCTTTAGCCCGTGAAATGGCTGAGCTTAGCCGAAACGTCCGAATTGACCGGCCTTGCCGTCGCCACTCTCCGTAATTACGCCCGCTCTCGTCAATCGTCCCTCGTCCGCGGCTCCGACTATACCGTCAAACGCTCCTATCGCTTTCATCATATGCATCGCGAACTCCTCTTCTCTGAGCGCGGCATCCAGCGCCTCATCCTCCGCGATTACCGCGTCTTTCATTGGTATAATCGTCCCGTCCCCACTAGCCAGCGTCGCCTGTCTCGCCACGCGGATGGGCAGGGGAACCCGGTCCTCTCGGGCCTAGAGACGACTCGTTTTCCGGAACATATCAACATCGAGGACTTGAACCGGGCGGTGCGTCAGATACTGGCTCATCCGTGCGCGGACACAAATTGTCACTGCGTCAACCACTTGGTGTTACCGAAGGCGGACGTGCTGGCGGCGGCGATGAAGGGCCGCAACGCGGGCAAGGTCGGTCGGCCGGCGAGCCGTCCGGTGCCGCCTTACTAGATTACATAATTACGAAATGATATCACGTCGCTTATCGTCGGTCGGTGCGGTGAGCTCGGCTGTGTGTCGTGTTCCGCTGGCGCCCGCGACTAGGGCAAGCGCTGCTGCGCGCGGTCGGGCTGAACTATCAGCGATACCGAACCTATCCTATATCAAGACGGCCGGCGCTAGGGCTGCCGTGGTCAGGCCGCGCTACACCCCCGGGACCGTCCTTCGATGGGGGGGGTTGGCTTCCGGCCGCGCCTTGATAGCCGTGAGCAACGAACGCCGGGACGCCCGAATCCCCAAAAAAAAAGGAAACCACCTTGACATAGACTACTAGAGTCTGAGACCCTAAGAGTATATGAGTTACCCAGTGCGGCGATGTAGTTGTGGGCACGAGCACCAATGCCCACGGCTGGACCCGCGAGAGAACGGGCGAAAGAGATGGGCTAGGAAGCGAGCAGTGGAAGGTGATAGCGGCGCAGCGCGCGTTGGAGCTGACAAAGGAGCATACGAAGTTACTGATAGCGAGGCAACGAGGGAGGACCGAAAATGAAAACCGTTCTATTGTCACTAACAGCACTCCTGCTATCGGGTTGCGCGCCGTACAACGCCGGATACAGCCCCTATCAACCGTATGCCACCCGCTTTTACGTACAGCCCGCGCCGACTCCGCAGGAGCGACAGGTGCAGATGGCGATCGTGAGGCAGGCTAACCCACCGCCGGCGAGTTGGAGTTACGTGCCACAGATCGTGTCGTCGGCGACGTACAATCCATAAAGAGGAGAGAATATGGATAAGCTAACGGGCAAACAGTTATTCGACTGGTGGTGCGAATCGTTCCCACCCGAAACGCAAATGCCAAGGTATCATGCTGCTACGTGGGAGGCGCTCGCAGACCGACTTAATATATTGATTGAATCTAAACGACCCATTCCAAAAATACCCGCCGAAGTATTACGTCACTTCGATGAATGCTGCCAAATGATGGCGATGCTCAACCATCCCATGATGTTCTGCGACACTTCCAAACTAGCAGACTTTGAACCTTTTAAAGGCGGCCCCAAATGAAACCAGTCGAACCGACTGAGTGTATCGAATACGGCGGCAAGCGTGAACATCTATGGGACTATTGTAGCGATAAATGGGTTGAACTAATTGAATTACCACCAGATCAATGGCCGAGCGGCATTATGAGTTTCTATCCAGCGGGACTCCACGCCATTGAGAAGCCCGATAAAACATTCGCATGGATGAAAGAGTGTTGGCACTTTGGAAAAATTAGCAAATGTACCTGGTGTGGGCAGCTCAAGTACGATGATGATGGCATCACGGCTGAACAATACTATGCCCGTCAAGATGCTCAACGAGCACGGCGATAAAATTTTGCCATAAGACGTTAGATGCGAATTGATTTTTTTCTGATCAGCGCGATGGAAGTCTCGCATTTCGGGCCCGTCGTGAGAGCGCTGGTCGAGATGGGTCAGGACGCCGTTCTGGTGTCGCCGCTCAAGCCTGCCGACGAGGTGATGGTCGGCTGGGATCCGCCACAAGTTATCGACAAGCTGGTCAAACGCGAGGGACTGCCTTACGTGAAGGAGTGCCGCCTTGACGCGGACGTCGTCATCACGACCCAGGGGGCTCAAATCATCCATCAATACACCGGTCTCAAGGGCCGGATGATGTACGGCATGGGCCTGGTACCGCCGAGCGAAGTGGACGAGCCGGGGATGCCATTTGATTTCCATCTGGTGCATGGCCCGCTGAGTGAAGAAGTGCAGTTCCGCTATCACGGTCGCCGCTCGCCAGACCTGCCAAGGGAGAGAGTGCGGCAGATCGGATATCCGAGACTGGATGCGTACTGGCGATTATCTCCATCGAAGAGCAACACGATTCTTTACCTACCGACCTGGGGGGAGTTTTCATCGATCGATGCTTATGCCGACGAGATCGCCAAGTTATCAGGCGAGTACAACATCGTCGTCAAGCCGCATCACGGCACGTTCTATTACGAACCCGAGCGGATGGCCAAATTACGCTCGTCTAGAATGATGATACTCGACTTCACGGACCCGCCCGAACAGGCTTACGCCGATTGCGCCATAGTACTAGCCGATATTGCGTCAGGAGCGTTCACAGAGGCGATACTGCTGCAAAAGGCAGTGGTGGGGCTCGGCGATCCGAAGACCTTACTGTGCGAAGTGCCGCCCGAGATGCGATGCTTTGCGCCGTCGCTTATCGGCGATTACGTGAGACAGGCCAAGACCTCGTGGAATCCTGAACTGAGAAGCGGGCTCTTCGCGACCTCGGAGGGATCGGACGGACAAAAGGCCGCACACGCCATCATGGAAATGGCGGGAATACCACGCATCAAAAAGGCTATCAAAACGCTACTGCTAGGCGCCGGCAGCCAACGCACGAAGCTGTTGTTTCCCGACGGCAATCGCGAATGGGGGGAGTTGACCACGCTCGACATCAACCCATCCCATGAGCCGAGTGTGGTGTGGGATCTGGAGTTTCCCGAGCCGCTTCCCTTCTCGAATGGATCGTTCGACGAGATTCACGCCTACGAGATTCTGGAGCATATTGGGAATCAGGGGGACTATCAGGCGTTCTTTCGGCAATTTTACGATTACTGGCGAGTCCTGAAACCGGGCGGTTTTTTCTGTGCCACGGTGCCGCGCCACGACAGCGAGTGGGCGTGGGGAGATCCGAGCCACAAACGGGTGATTCCATCGGTGATTCTCGTCTTTCTATCGCAAGTAGAGTACAAAAAGCAGATAGGGAAGACTTCGATGAGCGACTTCCGATCGATCTGGAAGGGCGATTTCAATTTCGTCGCGCGTCGTAATGACGGCGATCACTTCATGTTCTGCCTGCAGGCTGTAAAGCCAGCGAGAATCTGATGCCGCGCAAAAAGCTAAGCAAGGATTTGACCCCGAAGGCCAAGAGCAAAGCGCTCGTACCCGAGACGCATTACCGGACGTTCGGGACGTTCCTGCAGGCTGAGACGCGTGCTTACGAAGACCCCACGGAATACATCGAAGCCAGCCGCTTGCTTTACGTGAAGGAAATCGAAGAGGTGGCGGACGCGGCCTTGGAGCGCGGCGACCTCGAGCTCCGCCTCACGTCGCTGATGAGTCTGGTGCGGCTCTCGTCGCTGCATCGGCTGAGACTGGATGTGGCCGCGACCGACCCCGGCTTGATGAAGCAGCCGGATTTATCCAAGCTGACGCCCGAGGAATTGGAAGCGGTGCAGCGCTCGGATACCGCGACGCTGGCTAAACTGGCGAATCAGTTCAAGGTGAGCGAATGACCCTCAAAAGTACCATCGACGCATTTGCCGTGCTCGTGATGTTGCTGGCGATTTGCCTTTTCATCATAGCGAATCATCTTGCAAAAGCGCGCGTCGAATTAACGGGAATTAAAGAACAATTACAGCGCACGGCGAATCTCCTCGCCGACCTTTCACGTGGAGTGAGTGCCCTGCTCGGTCTGCCGGCTCCCGAGGACTTGCGGTGCTTCGCCCCACCCCCACCCGCTACCGATGACGACTTCGAGCGGCAGCGCGTAATCCTGCCGAAGAATGCCGATGAATAGTTTCATATATCAACTTCAACAAGCAGTAATCGCGCGTTCGGATTTAGTCGCTATATTCGTGCATCCTGAGCGTGGCGCGGAATTAATTCGCGAACTAGCTGAAGTAGAATGGTTCAACGAAGACACTGGAGCTTGCATGAAAGGGCTACCTTCCGACGCCAACGCCAATGAACCGCCGGGAGTACTTTGTCGAGTTGCCGGAATTCCAGTCGTCTGCGATCGCAGCACATCGCTGATGTTCAGTCTACGCGACGCGAATGATAAACCAGTGCTCTTTTGGACGCGTTGTCTACAAGAAAATGGGATCAACCTAATTCAGCCGTGGACCGCCGATGAGTAAAGAATACGAATGGCAGGGTCTCAAAGAGTGTCCGAAAGGTGCGCATGTCTATATCCAATGGAAAGGCACCGAAGTCTGTATGGACGTGCATTGCGAATGCGGTAATCATGCTCATATTGATGCAGAATTCGCGTATTTTGTAGAATGCGCGAAGTGCCATCGTATCTATGAAGTGGGGTGCTATACGCGATTATATCTGGTTTCTCATGATCAGCGGGCTGACGTACAAGACCGAGCGATTCTGACAGATCATAATGAGCGATAACTCTCAGGCGACGCTGCTCCGCAGGGCAGCCAAGATCGAAGTCTGAAGCGGGACTTTCCGCGTTTCTTTCAGGAGCAGTTATCGTTTCGCCCGCCGGTCGGACCCATCATCAGGGGGCCGCTGAAATACACCCAGAAGCTCGTCGATGACGTGATGGAGAACCAGCTCAAGGAAAAGGGCTGGATTCGGGTTATCGAATTTAAATCGCGTCAACATGGGGGATCGACTCACGGCGTCGCTCGCGGCTGTCATCGCGCCTTTCTCAACGAGAACGTCTCGGCTCTAATCGTCGCGCAGGACGACTCGACGACCTCGAACCTCTTCAACATGGGCACGCTCTTTTACGAGAGTATGGACGAGGATATCCGTCCGGTGCGCCGCTATCTCACGAAACAAGCGATCGTCTTAGAAAACCCTGACGACAAGAGCCGCCCGAAGTATCCCGGTCTCCGCTCGCGTATCGAGATTCAGTCCGCCAAGAACGTCCACGCCGCGGTCGGCACGACGCGCAACTGGCTACACCTATCGGAACTCGCCCGATACGGCCGCATTCACGATCTGAAAGGCTCGATCATCCCCGCTATCCATCTGATCCCCGACACCGCGATCATCGTCGAGAGCGCACCATTTGGTTACGGCGAGGGAAGAGACGAGTTCCGTGCCATGTGCGACGCCGCCAGATCAGGCAAATCGCCCTACCATTTCGTCGGCGTCTACTGGTGGATGGATACGCAGTGCTACCTGCCGCTCTCCAAGGACCAGAAGATCAAGCGCACCGCGGAAGAAAATCGCCTCGCGAAATACGTAGCCAAGATTTCCAAACAGGAATTGGGTTTCGCTTTCGAGTTAACCGACGAGCAATTGAATTATCGCCGGGTCAGAGTTCAAGAACTTGGCAACGGTGACGATGTAATTGGCGAGCAACTCTGGGACCAGCAATTTCCGAAGGACTACGAGTCGGGCTGGGTGTCACTGGAACTCGGGGTCTGGCCTTCCTACAAGCTTGAACAGGCCGCTCAATCAGGGATGATCGTCAATCCCCGGTGGTACGCCGATGTGATGTTCGACAAGGTGGAACCTACCCCAGCCAACACCGGACCGATCTGGATTTGGGAGATGCCGATACCTGGCGAGATGTACGATATCGGCGTTGATGTGGCATCTGGAATTAAGGGCGGCGATTACTCCTGTTTTCAGGTTATCAACCGGCGGACCAAGGAACAGGTAGCGGAATATCGAGATTACATATCGCCGCTGGATTACGCCCGCTATGTGAATGCGGTGGGGAAATTTTTTAACACTGCTCATGTTGGCGTCGAGATGGAGGGGATCGGCTACGCCGTCAACGAAGGGCTGGTCCAGCTTGGCTACCCGAATCTCTACCAGTGGCGTCAGCGCCAGCAAATGTTCGTCAAGCTGTCGAACTTTTCGGGCTGGAAGACTCAGCAGGACACCAAGAAACTGCTGATCTCGACCGGCACCGACATCGTGACGAATGGACCATTTGTCATTCATTCGACGCGGCTTTTGTCCGAGATGCGCAAGTTCATCCGCGATTTTACCGAGGGGGGTCAGGAAGTCTATTACGCGTCCGAGGGCCACGATGATTTGCAGATGTCATGGCTCATTGCGCAGCAAATCTCACGTGATGAAGATCAGCTAGCGCTTCCGCCCGACCTCGGCGGCGAGCAGCGCGTGCCCACCAGCCTCAAGGAAAGAAACGACATTTTCCAGAAGCGAATGATGGAATCGATGCACCATATCGCGGATGAGCCGGGACAGCAGGAACAAGACGATCCGTGGTCACGGTTAGCTCAGAGT
>OEHO01000024.1_pt1 | contig 12325 bp, 22 predicted proteins | sample 1539131 | NCBI WGS metagenome assembly OEHO01 (sample SAMEA4074282, study PRJEB22523) | metagenome | biome: Groundwater | place: Australia | collected 23-Apr-2015
CGAGCTCGGTCGCGGGCAGCTCGTCGAGCTCGGTCGCGGGCAGCTCGTCGAGCTCCGGAGCTGCCGGGTGCACTAGCGCGGCGTGCGTTCGTCAGGATTGCCTAAGCCGATCCAACGAGCTCGTCGCAACGTGCATGAACGCCATTTGCGAACCGCCCCACGCGACATGCCTTGCAGCTTGCAACACCTCGGATCCGTTCTATTGCCGGCAACGCTGCAACGACGCTCGAAACGCATGTCAGGCCGCTCTGGAAACGCTCGCCAGTTGCCCCCCGTTGACCTGCTAGGCGAGCACGTCCTCTTCGCCATCGATGGTCAAGGTCAGGATGTTGTTTGTCCCTGCCAAGGCCTGAATGATCTCGGCCGAGTTTACGACGAACGGCGCGAACGAGTCATAGACCGAGTTTGCCGGGATGCTGAATGCATCGAAGATGCGAGTTCCCGCGGCATCGGCGCCGATCGACATGGTGAACGTCACGGCGCTAGCGCTCGGGTTCTGAATGTGGATGTTGCGGATGACCGCGATTCTGCCCGTCGGTACCGTGTACTTCGTTGCAGCTGCGTTCGAGACTTGGGCGGGACCGGAGAAACGCTTGGGAAGACTCATGGCTTTAACCTCTCAGAATGCCGACCCTGCACGGGAAGTTGGTTGGCACGCTCTGCGAACTGGTCGTGACGTTGTGGATTTGCAAGGTGACGGCGTTGGCCCCGGTCGCATAGGCGTTCACGATGGCAACGCCGGCCGAGAAGGTTGCCGAAGTCATGTTGGCCCAGACGCTGTCGGTGGCGAGCACGCCCGGCACGGTGATTGAAAGGGACACACCGGAATTTGCCGGCACGCTTCCCCCACCTGGAACGGTCACGTTGACGACAAACCCCGTCGCTTGGGCGGACATGTTCGATCCGCCAATGATCCAAGCACCGAAGTCGGTGCGGCCAAGTCCGCAACGGCCAACATCCCCGCCGCCACTCGAGAACGCGTTTGCAGTCGCCGGAGCTCCCGAGCCAGGCGAGAACCCGCCGGCACCTCCGGCCGCGAAGCAGGCAAACCCCAAGCCCGCCGACCACCCCAAGGGCATGGCTGCGAGAGCCGAGCCGCCACCCGAAGGGGGAGGCCCAAGGGGCGAACAACCGCAACTCATGGTCACGGGGCCACCCCTCGAACGCCCCGGCGGGTCAAGCGCGATTGCACCCGCCTAACAGCTTGCTCGGCCTCGGCTCGGGTCGGTTTGCGCCCAAGCCGTGACGTCAATTCGCCGATGATGTGCGAGACCAGCGAAGCGGCTGGCGAGGGCATGACCTCGGGTTCCTCGGGTTCATCGTCGATTTCTCCCGTCATCTCCCGCCCCATGATCTCGGCGACTGTGGGGGCCTCGGCTTCGAGCTCGTCGCGCATGTCATCGTCCAGCGAGTCCGCCTCGCCCGGCAACGCCATGCCAAACTTCATTTGCTCGGACTTCGGTTGGGCGATCCGGGTCAAGGGAGCAAGAACCAAATAGGTCTCGGTCTCGAGTTCCCACGATCCAATCCCGGGGATCCCCGCGGCCACCTGCGAAATGTTGACCTGCAAGGCATGCAACGGAACGAACTGTAGCGTGAATTCGATCGGTTGTGCCTTGGCGGGCTGAGCCGCAAAGGAAATCTGCCGCGGTACCGTCACCCTTCCAACGCCTTGCGACAAATTCAGAGTGAAGACTTGGATCGTTGCTTGCGCCGTTGGCGTGGTGTCTCGGACAATCCGAGTCTGAAAGTAGAGCGTGCAAACCGTCGGCTCGGGGAGATTGACCGCGGCCAATTGCGCGCCGACCGACACGCCATCTCTTGTCGAGATGAGATTTGCGGACGAGCCCCAAGTGAAGCTAGGCGCGATGTTGTTTGTCGATTGGGCCATCAGGGGATCTCCACAATCGTCGGACCGGCGCCGGTCTCGTTCACCTGGTACCAGTACTCAATGATCGTGCGGCTTCCGCCGCCCAAGACTTGGACTTCGCCGCGGTAGGCCCCGTTGGGTTCGAGGCACAAGCAACCGTTCGGCGCGATGTCATGCGAGCCTGTCGGTGTACCGACAGGGGGAACAATGATGAGTTGGCAGGGATCCACTGGGCCCGCGAAGCAACGGATCCGAGTAATCAGCCAAGCATTGTTGGCCGTGACTGTGTGGATCAACACCGAACCCGCCGCGACCTCGAGATCGTAGAAACTCCAATAGTACTCTCGGGCATCGAGGCCCATCGGACCGGAGCTCATTGAACCTTGCCTTTCAATTCCGCGCGGTTCATGGCCCACGCGCGCGCGTAGCCTTGGGGGTTGGCGGTGTAGTAGCCGCGCCTGCCGAGTTCCTCGACCCACCTCGAGGACTTCGGTTCATCGAGCAACAACTTGGCCGCGCTCGGGAACGTCTTGACCAATCGCATGACCTGGTCAGCCATGCCCGTTTGCAAGTCCGGGTAGGCAGTCCAGCGGACGATCGCACTGCCTGGGGTCTGGACGTCGCGCGCCGTGAAGTAGGTATCCCCCTTGCGAGCTCGCCACCCGCCCAAGTTGTAGTTGAACTCGGCCGAGCCTCGCCCCGTCTCGTGCGCCCATTGGGCGAGCAAGGACAGGGCGATTTCGGCCGCCAGCTGGTCGTCGAAAACGTAGCCGCTCGCCCGAATCATGCCGAGCAGCATTTGGTAACGACTGCGAGCCCATTCGGTTTGGTTGTCCCCTCCCGTGCGGATCCTCGGAACCTCCATGGACGTGGTCATGCCGGTGGGGGGCGTGCTTGCAGGAAAGGAGCCCGAGGGGCTCCCGCCCTTGCCGCCGAACAGCAAGAGGAACAACGGCGCCAGGTGCTCAAAGCTGGCTTGCACTGTAAGGCCCCCAGTTGGAGGGCACCCACAACCTGTCGCCAGGCTGCAAGCCCGCGTTGCGTCCAGCCTTCTGCAACCCCCCCTTGTTCATGGCGATGGCCTTCCAGGTGGCATCGGGCCCGCGGGGGACGTTCGCCTTTTGGATGACCGCGGCCGACGTGGCCGTTGCAGGCATGCCGAGCCGCTTGGCGATGTTGGCAAGCCCCTCGCCCCGTCGGACTGTCGTCACCTGAGGGGTCAAGCCTGTTGCAGGCATTGGCGCCGGGGTGGCTGCGGACGGCTGCGCCTGGGGGGGGCTAGGAGCGGCCGCGGGCGGCTTTGGGGCGGTCGGGACTGCGGTCGGTGCTGGGGTGGCAGCCGGAGGCGTGTAGCTCGCAGGAACGATGCCCGACGGGGCGGGAGTTGGTGCAGCTGCCGGCGCCGCAACAGGGACCGCCGTTGGCTGGGTTGCTGTCGCGGGATGCTTGGTCATGCGGTACGCCCGACGACCGGGGAGAGTTGCGGGACCCATGAAGATGACCCCGCCTTCCTTCCACTTCGGCAAGAGGGACTTGGCCGTGTTGATCTCGGCGGCCGTGACGACCTTGGCAGCTTGCCACCCTTGGGGGAACGACTGTTCGAGCGCGGCAAGGCTCGTTGCGCCACTGAGACGCATTCCGACGATGACCGTTTGCAGCTCGGGCTTGACCACCCACACTTCAACGGCTTTCTTCATGCCGGCGGCTGGCGTGACATTGCTCGCCGGCACAATCTGACCCGACGGGAACGGCGGTGCCGTTGGGGTTGGGGTGACCGTGGGGGTCGGAGTCGTGGGCGTGTACGTTGGCGTTGCGGGCGCCGTCGGAGTGTATGCCGGCGCCGTCGGAGTCGTGGGCGTGACTACGAGCGGCGGCCGCGCCGTGGGACTCTTCTTGTCGAGTACTCGGCTGATGACATAGCCAAGCAAGACGTCAGCCAGCACCATTGGATCCGTCCCCTTCTGACGCCGCGCCGGGCGTCATGAATTGCTCGAGCAAGCTGTTAATCATCGCGGGGGTCACATGGATCCCGCCGTTCGATCCAGCTGCTTGCGGTTGTGGCGTTGCATCGCCCCCCAAGGCCTTCTGCAATGCGAGCATCGCCAACTGATTGCGTCCGCCGTCTTGCGGCGAGTTGAGCTCGGTGCGTTCTTCCGCGACCTCGAGTCGACGTTCGACTCGCACGAGCATTTGCAGACAGAGGTTGACGACTGAAGTCATTGCAGCGAACCCGTCGCTGAACGCCTTCGACTGTTGCGTTGCCGCGGACGCCGCTACCTCGCGCATGTTGCGCGCGATGTTGTCGACGAGCTTCGGCACATCGATACTGATGATCGTGTTCGAGCGTGCGGCGTTGTTCAATCCGTCGCGCTCGGATGCTTCGGCAGCCAGTTCCGGATCGTGGGGATCCATTTCGAGCTTGCGGATCGTGTTGCCGTCTTTGTCGAGTGCCTTGACGGTCCAACAACCGTCGAGAGCACTGACCGCGTCGCTGAACGCGGCCCCGTTGTCGCCGGTGATGGCGACAGTGACGTCGTCGCCGTCGAGGCTCTCGCCGATGACTTTGGCGGGTAGCGGTTTGCGTTTCAGGAAACGCAAGATCCGCCACCCGCGGGGGCCTGTTGCCGATGGCATCCTAGAACCTCATGACGCCCGGTCCGAGCGCCCCCCATGGTCGTGCCATCACTCCGCGCTCGATAGCGTGGCTGGCACCTGGGATCTGTTGTGCCAGTTGCGAGAGATCCGGGAACCCGCCCATTGCCGCCAATGGACCGAGTCCCGAACTAGCCTGCGCAAGTCCAGGCAACATTTGCTGGAACGCGCCACCCGGGACGAGCTTCTGAAGTGCTTGCATCGCGGCCATTGGATTACCAGACATAGCCGCCGTCACGCCCGGAATGACGTTCGAGGCCGTGTTGACGATTTTGCCCAACGCTCCCGGGAGGGGACGACCACCGGGCACGAACTTCGTCAGCATTCCGGCCGCCATGCCGCCCATGGGACCGCCGAACGCGGTTGCGGCGATTGGCAACCCGGCTTTGACGAGCTGACTAACGCCGGGGATCTTGAAAGGCGCGCTGGCAACCTTGCGGACGCCCTTCAAGAGACCGCCGAAAAAACCCACGCTATGCACCGCGTCCCCTAGGATCTCGCCGACGACGTCCTCGCCAACGAGCTCGGCCAAGGCCTCGGCCACCTCGTCCGGATCGGCTCCTAGGACCAGGTCGTTTAGGGCGCCGAGCCGCAAATAGTCCTCGCCGTCCATTTCGTCGCCCGCCACATGCCGGGCGGTCTTCACTGCGTGCAAGAGCGCCCGGGAGGGCTCGGGGTGGACGGCGGTCGTTGACCAGTCCCAAGGTTCGAGCTTGTCCGGGACGTCGCACCGGGCGAACCAGACCAGGGGATGCCGTCGGTCGCGGCTCGGGCAGATTGCGACGCACAAGCGCCCTTCCTCGGACATGGGCTTGGTGATTGACTCGCCTGCCCCCTCGACCTCGCCCGAAACCGAATGCATGCCGGCATGGGCGCTCGGGTCTTCGATCGACCCGTCCGAGCGCTGGACGATGGCGTGCCAACGTTTAGGTCCAGACTTTCGGACGATGGCACGAGCACCCGGATCGACTCCGCCAGCCCGCAAGCTGCCAGCATGCCAGGGGGCGAGGTCGTCACAATCGCCATGGCCTCGGGCCAGGACTGTGCTCGGCAAGTCGAAGTGTTCATCGCCAGGCGGCTCGGGCTTCCAATGCACCCGCCCAGCTTTGATTTGTCCCGCCGCGGGCGGGACCGCACCACTACGGACCATTCCCGTGACAGTGCGGGTGACAGATTCCAGAGCGGCGTCGAGGGCGTCCTTTCGGTCGCGATCGTCGAGCTCGTCGGGTATCGCGAGCCGTATCCTCATGGTCGAGGCCTCCGGCTTAGGTTGCTACGCGGCCGAGGATTTGGCAGGACAGAGTCAGCGTGTCGGTGCCAGTCAACGCGGGTTGCACGAACGCGAAGATCCGGACCTCCGCGCCTTGCGTCGCCGGCTGCATGACGAGCCGCACGCCGAACGCGGTGGCGCTGTAGTCCTCGAGGTTCATCGGACCGAGCACACCGACCTGGGGCCGAATGCCGATGTGAACGCCGTTCGTCGCGAACACTTGAGCCGCCGCCGCGCTGGTTCCCAAACGAGTGACACGAGCCAAGAGACGCTCGCCCCGGAATGGGATCTGCGCAACCGTACGGTATTCGATGTTTGCGATTGCCGCCGTGAACGTGCCATTGTTCGCGCTCGGAGTGAGGGGGATCGGGAACACGCCGTAGCCAGGCACTGGAACGCCTGGGGCCAGCTCGTTGCGCCAACGCGGTTTCGCGGGGGCGCCTCTTGTAGCAGCACGCCGCGCAATTGCGCGACGCTTGGCCGCGCCAACAAGTGACATGCCGAGCACGTCCGCGCCCAGCACTGCATCGCCGTCGAGCTCGCCGTCGAGCTCACTGCCTTCGAGTTCGTAACCGTCCAATTCGCCCATGAGATCCATTGTCGTTTGCCTTTCCGTACGAGAAGAGTCGAGGTATGTCAGTCGAAGAACACCGCCCCGCCGGGCATGCTGTAAGCTGCGCCGTCGAGTTCGTTGCCGACAACGTCGTCACCAACGATGGTCTGCCCACCGCTTAGGCCGAGGTTAAAGGCACTGATGGCCAACGCGTTGGTAATCATGTCGTGAACCAACGGCGGCAGTTTCATCTTTGCGAGTTCCTCGGCACCCCAACCGAGAAGCGCGAACGAGGTGATTGGACCTGCCTTTCCCACAACTGGCAGTTTCGCGAGCCACCCTTGCTTGTGCGCGAAGCCAAGCGCCGCGGCCGCAATGAGAATCGACGTGCGTGAGTGTTTGGATGCAAAGGAGAGCATGCCCCCCCCCACACCTCCGCCCCGGCGTCGATGATGCGTCACGGCTCTGGTCCGTGGCGCGGCCGATGCCATGCGCGGTGCTTCCACCTTGATGATGGACGTTGTCTTCGCGGGACCCCTAACGGTGCGGGTGTGGCTTCCGCCGCCACCCTTGACGAATTGGCCCCGGGCGTTTCGTCGAGCTGCCATCACTCAATGGTTCGTCAAGGACGAACCGCCGACAAGTGGCCCAAAAATGGTTCAGCGTCTGGACATGAGAAAGAGCGCCAAAGCGATAAGGGCAATCGCCTTGCCGTCGATATCGGGCAGCCACGCCCCGGGGTTCGAAAGCGGGTCCGGCGTAGGTGGGACGGTCTTTTCGACGTCCTCGAGGGACGTGACGTCGGGCGGGGCGGTGTTGGGGTAGCCGAAATCCCAGGCATTCAGGAAGGGCGAACGCCCGTCGGGCACGTTGAAAATCACGAATTCCGTCGAAGGATCTTCGTCGTTCAGGCTCGTCGTTTCGATCTGCACCGCGCCTCGCATGTCGCGGACCCAGTCGTCGAAAGCGGCTTGTTTCTCCTTCCCAAGCACGCAAATCCAGTAGCGACCCGGGGGAATTGGCGACACCTCCCGAACGATTGCCATGCCCTAGTCTAGCCTGAACGTTTGCCTGGCGTCCCCATTCGGTCCACCAAATAGCGGCGGGTCGTTCTTGCCTTGGCGGGAGTGGCCCGCGGCCATTTGGGCAGCTTTGGGCGGAAGTCGGGAGCAAGTCAGGGGGGCAAATCGGGAGCGCTTTGGGAGCGCTTTGGGAGCGCCCGGGAGCGGAAAGGGAGCGGAAAGGGAGCGGGTAGCACGCTCCCGCAAGTCTAGACTTGGGGCGCACCCCTCCCGAACCATTCCGACTAAGCGATCGAAATAGTTGGACAAAAGGGTTCGACCCCGCTTATTGTCCAGCCCGTCAAGGTGTTTGCGCACCTTACTCGGGGTGAACCCGGGAGGGGACGACGTGTGTCAACCACGCCTCACAGCCCACACGGGCGGAACAACAACCAGGGTCGAAGCCAGAACGAGCCTAGGCGATTTTGTCTCGTTTGGCAACGAAAAGCGCTTCTAATCTGGTCAGTACAGTCAGGCCAAACCCGTGAAATCCTGACGCATTCCGGACGGCCAATATTGGGCCAATTTCGGGACAGTTCGAGGGTTTCGGCATGAATGAGGCTCTTTGGCCGGGACCCTATGGTCAGGAAGCCGTCAAGGCCTTCCACCGTGCCACCGAAGCCGGCATGAACAGCCTACGCGCCCTTGTGGTGGGGTGCGTCGCCAGCTTCCGGGACTGCTGGATGTTCCAGCGCCAGATCGCCCAACGCCTCGGGTGCTCGTTGCGAACGGTTCAGCGTGCCTTGCGCCAAGCGCGCACGCTCGGTCTCATCGAGTGCCATCGTTCGAAACGCAACGAAAACGCCCCAATTCTCGGCAAGGTCGTGCCTTGCGGGTGGTCGCATCGTTGGGCTGTCGGGTGGGGGCTCGTTGGTGACGCCGTCAAGCAAGCCGTCAACATCGCCCGCGCTAAGATGACGATCCCCGGGCTGTTCTGTCGCACCAAAAAGCGACAGCCCAAAGTCGAATCCCGTCCGAAGCGGTGGACGGTCGAGGAAATCGAAGCCGAGATGAAACGCCGGCAGACTCCCGCCCCGCCCGATTAGGCCGTCTCAGCTTACGTGAGACACCCTCGCGGCCACGGCATGCGGGGCGCAGCCATGTCCGGCGCATGCAATTCGACCCGATTCGACCTCGAGTTGCATGCGGAGGCCTCCGGCCGCGCCGAATAAAATGGACACTTTTCCACGGGCGAGGAACCGTGCGCCATAAGCATAACCGGTCAACGGTCCGCTATAGCGGCCAGCTAGCCAAGTGTCCTAGCCCCCTAGGACACAAAGACCTAGCAGAGAAGGGAAATTAGAAATCCCACCTGATCCCTTAACCTCTCAGTAGGGGATCGAAATGCAGTACCCTGGAAAGTGCGGCCGCGACCTGCGGTCGCCTGCGCGGCCCTACGGGCCCAGTTTCGTTGGTTGATCCGGTCATGGCCCGACTAGCGTCCGAGCACGGCACGAGCTCATGGCGGGCCGTAAAGGAGGCAAATAGGGGGGCAGGGCCGGGGGAGGCGTCATCCCGTGGTCATTGCCTATCTGCGAGTGTCAAGCCGTTCCCAGTCAGTCGAGACCCAACGGGATGCCATCAAGCGGCTCGCCAAGGCTCGCAACGAGCCGATCGACAAGTGGTTCGAGGAAAAGCGGTCAGCCAAGGCCCTGACAGACCGCCCCACGCTGGAAGCTCTCCGCGACTGCATTCGGGTGGGGGGGGTCCGGGTCCTGTACGTCTATCGCATCGACAGGCTGTCGAGGTCTGGGATCCGGGACACGTTCGCCCTACTCGAGGAATTCCGGGGGCGTGGGGTCGTCATTGTGACCGTGGCAGACGGGTTCACCATGGAGGGCCCGGGGGCGGACGTGGTGCTCGCCGTGCTCGCCTGGGCAGCCCAAATGGAGCGCCTGGCGATAGGTGAGAGAATCGCGGACGCTCACAAGCGCGTCAAGTCGCAGGGGCTCGCGTGGGGGAGGCCAAAGCGGGTGGACCAAAAGACCAAAGAGCTCATTTGGGCCGCCCATGAGGCCGGGAGGTCAATTCGCAAGCTCGCGATTGCATACAAGATCCCCCGGTCAACAGTGTCTCGCGTGGTGTCCCAAAAACCTACTCCGCCCGAGCAATCGGAAACCCCGGGCAAAAAAGGGGGGGACAGGGGGGTGGACCAATAATATACTTTTTGGACCAACCCAAGGGGGGTCCCCATGTCGCTACCGAAGGCCACCGAACAATTGTCGCGAGCCCTAGACCGTCTTGAAAGCTCAACGATGCCCACACCGAAACCACGACTCGACCAACGCCAAGCCCGAACCGACCTCACGAGCCGAGAAGCGGCCAAACTGCTCGGGGGAACCATCGGGGCATTGTGCCAAATGGCCGATCCAACTGACGTGCGGGCGGCTCTCAAGTGGTGGGCCGAGGCAGGCGACGAGGTCTGGGAGCGCTTGGGGACCCAACTTGAACCAACCAACCACGGGTGAACCATGACGACGACCGCACAGCAACAACACGCCCAAGCCACTCGCCGGCGGCTCGAACCGGGCCGATGCGTTTGTGGCCACAAAATGCATTTCCTCGCAGGCCAGCACGCGTGCTGGCAACACGAGGTCGGCACATGCAATTGCCGGGAGTTCCAAGGGGTCAACGGCGAGCCCTTCTCGGACGCATACTATCGCGGCGGCAAGCGCTACGATAACGAATGCGCTTCTACCGCGTCCAACCAATCGGGCTGAAGTTGATCGGGCATCGTTCCAAGCTCGGAACGACGCCCGTTGGCGGGGTTTTCGCCTACGAGAACCCCGACACCATGTTCGGCACTTACTCATGGATCTACATCTCGAAACGGCTCCCCAAGTACGAAATGATCGAATTCGACGGGCGAATTGTCGAACGCCCGTCGGATTCCGAGGGGGTCGTGGTCGAGCCCTTGCGGGAGATCCGACGAACGCCGATGGTCGAGTGGCTACCGAAGCACGGCTACGTGGCAATTATCACTGAGGGATAGGGGGAACGATGAAACGAGCTTGCTCGACTTGCGCCATGCTGCGAAAGGTTCGGGTTCCCGCTGAATTCGTCGCATCCGATGGCACGGGCCTTTGCTGGTACGAATGCGCCGACCACACCGAACGGGACAACGTGGGCGAGGTCGTTCGCACGGCACGCGAGCCAATCAAGCAATGGTTCGAGCGGAATGGCATCCCCTTCGACGAGCTCGACGACCTCGAGGAACCACCACCACCAACGCAACGAGAGCCCCATGGCGGATGAAATGCGACTGTTCGAGATCTCAGCCGAGCTCGGGCAACATTTGCAGAAGTCCGGTTGTAGCCCGGTCGAGGCCTTGGCCGCGTTGCTGACTGCATGCGGGCGGGTCATGGCTCGGGAAGCCTTCGAGGACCTCGAGACCGATGCCGCTTGGGAGTACTTCACAAATCGCGAGCTGCGCTATTTCTTCGAGTGGGGGTTCGAGAACGAGCGAGCCGCCGGGCACAAGGGGCGGCCGCGATGAAGTTCGACCAGCACGAAATCGATTTGAAGGTGCCTTGTCCGACTTGCTTGGCTGAATTGGGCGAGAATTGCCGAGGCATCTTCCACGACGACGGCACGCCGGCGCCGGAGTTCGTTTGCTGGCGGCGGCGGTGTGCTGCCGTCTTGCGCGACGAACTGCAAAAGATGAACTGATGAAACTCACCATTGCCCCCACCGATCGAATTATCCTGCTCGACGGGTTCATCTGTCGGATCTGGCAGGGCACGACCGAGAAGGGGACGACCGTGTTCGCCTACGTGCGAGCGCTGGCCGTGCCTTCCAACGAATGTGACGACGCCGAAATGGCGGAGTTGATCGAAGTCTCGGGCCTCGAAGGCCCCGAGGTGGTCCAGAGTCAAGACATCGGCCTAGCCGAGGAAACGGAGTTCCGAGCGTGAGCATCGGGACGGGGTCCGATCGATGCCAGTGCGGGCATCCACGTTCGGACCACTTGTTCCGGAATCGTGAGAAGGTTCGTCCGCGACGAACCGTGACGGGCCTACCGCCGGCAAAGCTTTCGGGGTGTCTGTGGTGCAACTGCAATTGCTCGGCGTTCCGAAAGGAGCGCCTTCGAAGGAGATAGGATCCATGGATCGGACGGTCGTTGTCGTTGTGACGCATCGAGGGCTTTCGGACGAAACGGCCGAGAGCATTGCCGCGCTGAACTGCCCTTCAATCCTCAAAGTCAAGGGCTTGGCGAACCTCGCCAAAGCGCGATCCATCGCCTTCGAAAAGGCCTACCAAGCAACCGAAGGGACTCCCGTCGATACAATCCTCTCGATTGACGACGACATGGTCTTTGCAGCGAAGGACGTGATTGACCTCGTCGGGCATTCCCGAGTCACGGCCGAGGCCTGCGCAGGCGTAGCGCTGAACCATGAGGGCAAGCTTACCGCCCGCCCCTTGCGTCCGCTCGTTGTTGTTCCAGGTGGCCCCACGCGTTGGTTGACTGGACTCGCATGCATGGCGATCCCTCGCCAGCGCATGAAACGGGTTCGCCCCACGTTGCGCGAAGTCGGCGGTATCGTCGAATGGTGCCAGACAGGCGCCCACCCGGACTACCCGGGCGAATGGCTTCCCGAGGACTTCTGGTTCTGCCACCACTTCGGGGGCGTGGTTCTCTTGCCAGTCGCGATCGGGCATATCAAGCCGATGCCGCTCTGGCCCGATGAACGCATGTTGCGCGAAGTCATGTCCTATCGGGGAACCTGAACCATGCGATCCATTCTGTTGTTTCTGTTGTTGGTGGCGTGCGATGGTTCGAGCAGCTCGGACGCCGGCGCCGGCGCCGGCGGCTCGTCGAGCTCGAGCACGGGCGGCTCGTCGAGCTCGAGCACGGGCGGCTCGTCGAGCTCGGTCGCGGGCAGCTCGTCGAGCTCGGTCGCGGGCAGCTCGTCGAGCTC
>OEHO01000025.1_pt1 | contig 11108 bp, 18 predicted proteins | sample 1539131 | NCBI WGS metagenome assembly OEHO01 (sample SAMEA4074282, study PRJEB22523) | metagenome | biome: Groundwater | place: Australia | collected 23-Apr-2015
GTGCTTATCGGTGTGGTCGAATTGCCGTCAGTCGCCCAGATTCGCGTATCTCGCGCAAAGTAATAGATAAGCCCTTCAGCCGAAACAACCGCTTTGGGGCTCACCGGCCCAATCGTCACGCTTCTAACCGGCGTGAAAGTGAATGCATTTTGGTCCTGCGCGCCCTGCACCGCCGACATCAGCCACTGCGATTCCTCGCCAAATACCACGGCCGCCGTCTCGCCCAGCGACGCCACCGCAATGAGAGGATCGCCGGTATCCAATAGTTGCTGGAAGGCCAGCGCGGGCCACACCGTCGCGTCAAACGCCGCCGTCCACGTCACCATCTGCGGATAGCGAGTTGCTCCCTGCAGCACGTTGACCGCGACCACCCGCTGCGCAACCACCGCAATGTCACGTGCTGCAGGAGCAAGGAGATTCGTGCCAAGCAGAAATTCCGTGCCGTCCCAGGTGAAGTTGTACGTCGTGCCCGCAACCAGATCGCCCGAAGTAAAATTGACAATCGAGCCGCCGCTGACCTTCTTCGCCGGCTGAAGTCCTACACCGTTCAAATTGATCTGAACGCTACCCGTATTGTTATTCTGGAAGGTGAAAAAGAACTGAGTATTGAGCGGGTACGTCGCGAAGGTCGGCGATGTCGTCCCGACGTAGTTATTCGTCCCGGTAAGAGCGTAGGTCGGCGTCAGAAACAATGCGTTGCCGCCCGGGTTATTCTCATTCCAGATACGGATCGGATCGGCGTTATTCGTGATGAGAACGCTGATATCGGTGCCCTGAAAATAAGGCACAATGGTGACGAGATCGGATGCGTCGCCAGCGAGCGGCGTCGTCCCTGTCACATTGGTCCACACACCCCCAACAATCGCCCAAATCTGCGTTTCATTAACCGCAATATAGCGCGAGGTGCCGTCTACGTCCGTCCACCATTCCAGCCCGAGGATGACGCCGCCCGGTCCCATCGGCAGGTACGGCTTATAGCCAAACCGCGGCTTGTAATAGCCGTCGAGGTCCAGCCACATATTCTGCCCAGCAATCAGCGACTGCTGATCGACCAGATGCGGCGGGATATTGGCGATCAAGCCGTTGATCGGGATATACAGCGGCCATACCTGGAGACCGCGCATCAGGGATCTCCGATCGCGTCGCGATTGAACAGGACATCGAGACCAGGCACGAACTTGCCGCTACCCTCGGCGGAGAACGCCGAATCCTGAACCTGAGCAATCACGCCGAACTGCTCCTTGTCCTCGTCCAGCGCTTTCTGCAATTCAACGTCGTATCGCATGGCATAGAAGTCCCTGAGACTCGTCCAACGGCTATCGCCAGTCAGCGCGTAAAGAGTCTCGCAACTCTTCATCATCGCCTTCTGCATCACGACGCCTGACGGTGCCGCCGGCACATCAGTCGGGTTGACCATGTCGATATGGCCCTTGAGCCCGTAGACTACATAAGCGTTCGCGACTGTCTCGATCGGCCACATCTCGAACTGCATCACGTCGTTCACGTCGAAACCGGCCGGCGCCCAAAAGTTCGCGGGGCTACTGGTCTGCGCCCGATATGAGTCCTGAAGGTTGATCCATTCGTGAGTGCGGCGGATCAGCGGCACGGTCTGCCTCACGCCGATGACCTGCTGAAGGATCGTTCCGAAGCCATCTGTGGCCGAATAGAACATCGGGAATAGCGAGAGCGATGCCGTGCCGCTACTCGGAGCTGGATACGGATTGACCAGCGTGAGCGTGCTTGAGGCCGATGCGTTGGCGACCACGGGTATCGGCGCGTAAGGTTGACCGCTGGTCGAAACGACAAATTGCGCCGTCACTGCGGGGAATGTCCCTGAGTTATTCGTGACGGTGGTCGAGCCTTGCGTCACGGTTACACTCGGGACTGACAGCAACGCGAAGGAATTGATAGTGATCTCGACTTTCAGTCGCGCCCACGCTCGAGCCTCAACCTCTTCCAGATCCGACATATTCAGCAACGTCGTCAACTGAGCTTGAGTGAGCTGCTGCGACGTGAGGATCGAAAGATAGTTGAGCATCGAGCCGAGATTTGCGATGGCGGTCTCCCCTACCTGCTACGGCTACGACTGGCCTTTACCCGCTTCTCGGCGCGTGCCAGTTCATTGGCCTTGCGCTGATACTCCCTGCGATGCACAGGGCCTTCCATCACGTCGCGGTTGGTTCCCTGCGGGCTAACCACCTGACTGGTCGCACCGTGCCGATTCGGCGTTTCACTTGGACGTTCCATAATTACGATCCTTGAACGGGATAAAAGGTCGTCCCATCATAAATCAGTTCGACGGCTTTCCCTACCGTCGTAGTGACGGCATAGGCGATATTGCCGCCCGTCGTGAGACCGAACGCGCCATCGGCGATGAGCCACAACGGTCCGAGAACGCCTTTCTGGACAGTGATGTTTTGAATCGTCGCCGTGCCGGTCACGTGAACGATCGAGGATTGCGGAGTGATCGTTATCGCGCTGGCGAGCGTCGTGGTCTGGTCGTTGAATTGCTGGACGAGCTGGCGATTGAAGGCTTGTAGAGAAGTCTTCAGATCCTGGTCAAACTTGCTCTCCGTCTTCTGCGGAAGAATGGGCTGAGTGATGCCAGCGTTCACACATGACCTCAGACTCTGCGAGTTCGCTTACGCTTTTTATGGCGCTTCTTGTGTTTGCCTGTCTTACGCGCATTCGATAACGCAATGGCGATTATTTGCTTACGCGACCTCGGTCGGCTGCCATGATGCGTCAGCTCCGAAATATTCTCCGAAATCGTCTCACGCGATGAGCCACGCTTTAGCGGCATCGCTACGCCTTCCGTTTACGGCCGCCCTTCCGATACTTCGCGAAGGTGCGCGCTAGCCTTGCACGCTTGCCCAGTGCCCCCGGCGAATGAACATGCTCTCGTGCAAATTCCTGCGTGGATTTACCGGCGCGCTTCGCGGCCCTCGTCAAGGCACCCGGATGTTTCACCGCCGCCTGCATCCACTTATCCTTACGCGCCATCAGCAATACCTCCGGCGTTTACGGCTCTTCATGTCGCGGCGTCGTGACGGTCTGCGCGTCATCGCCATCCGGTCGTCATCGGCGCGCTCACCCGCATCGCGAGTATCGTCGTCGCTCTCGCGGCTCTCGTCCTCGCTGTCGCCGTAATCGTCCATCAACTGTTCTTCCACTGTGCCGTGAAAGCGTACATGGTGTCAGTCGCTACCGTCAGGGAGAATGGCGTCGTGACCACGCTGCTAACCGCCAACGTGATCCCCGTTGCAAAGGCCATCGGATAAGTGTCGAGTACCGACAAGGCACCTGGTCCGCTTGCCGAGCCGGCGGGAATTGGATAGAACCACACCGGCGTCACCGTTCCATTGGACGGGAGCGCCGTCGAGTCGAATACCAATAGTTGCCGAATGCTCGTCGAATAATTCAGGACCGTGAAGGTATAAAGCTCCCCCTGAGTAGTCGAGAACACGTGACTGTTCTCAAGCACCGTCCCGGCGGTCTGCTTAAGCCCGCCAACTATCAGATCACCGATCATTGCTCAGGTTCCGTATGCGATACCCGCGAACGATACCAAGTGCAAATCAACACCCGCCGCGACCTCTGCCAGAGGGGCAGTTGTTGCTGTGCCAGTCACGTACACCTGAATCTTGGCCACCTGACCGCTGGCGAGCACAGGCGCAGGCACATAGGCCGACGTTCCAGCCGACTGCACGCCCAGCTGCAGCTGCGTGATGGTGCCAAGCCCGAGCGAGGCCGCGGTAATCGTGTCGCCGCCAGTGGCGTAAGTAGTGGACATGGTGATAGTGCACATCACCGCCGTTCCAAACTCGCTTCCGTCTCGCGGCGAATAGTCGCTATTTGTAGCTGCCGTACAGGTTCCCATTTATCTTTGCTCCGGCTGCACCAGGACTTCGAGCGACGTTACGTCGCCAGTCCGTGCCGCCCGTTTCTTCAGATAGGTTTCGTGGCCCTCCACGAAGCTGTCAAAGGTAATCAACTGCGATTTCAGATGCCCAACTCTTACTCCCGCGTGAAGATAGAGCGGGAAGCCCAAATCCGAGGCTCGCTTGCACAACGTCAAGTCTTCCCCAAGATAGGTCGGCAGGCCGCCAATGGTGGCGCTATCCCGTCCAAACCAGCGCCATGGATTGGCCTTATGCGCCTCGGCGACCTTTTCCAGGAGCCCGCGATGAATCAGGCAGAAGCCCATCCCGAAACCCATCACACGCTGCATGCCGGTATCGATCTGAATGACCGATCGGAATTCCCCGTTATCGGTCACGTCGAACGCGAAGGGGAGCGGCCACGGATAATCGGGACTCAGGAATCCATGATAGAGCCCTGACACCATCGGCGCTGTTTCGCGATGCGCCGCATCGAGCAACTGATAGACGTGCTCGGGCGTGAAGACGATGTCGGTATCCACGAACAGTAGCCACTCAGCACCGCCACTCTTCTCCAGAAAGTTTTGAACTACGCGATTGCGATTCGCTACAATGTCACAGCTCTCGCACTCGTAGGGCAACTGCTTGATGGTCTGCCGATGCGCCGCATCGTATGCCATAAAGGTCAGCAGTGAGCGGACGAACCTCGCTTTGAGGTCGCCGTTGTGGATGTAGCCAACGATGAGGCTCTGGTCCGCCATCTAACTATTACTAGTATTAGCGCGCCTAATCAACCATAGATCACGTGGTAAGTTTGCGTGGTCGTCGCCGGAATACTGAATGCGATGTAAGTTGCGTCGGTATCCGCCGGACAATAGCTGACGATCGCCACCGTCGCTGCGGGCGCCACCGCCAGTTCCGCCTGCTGCGGCACGACGATACAAACGGTAGGCGTGTACGGCAATCCGTGGGTACACCGATAGGTGCCGGAGCCGCTCGTCGAACAGGTCACGGTCACGTGAAAGAGTTGCATCGGGACGCCGCCCAAGGTGTTCCCCGAGGGTACCGGTGTCGCCGTTAAAGTCGCTACAACAGCCATTGCTTGATTCTCCTTGTTCCTTTACGGCTTATGACACCGATGAGATGTAGCCACTTAATCTTGGACTCGTATCCACAAGATCGCACTGGGTCACGATCTGGTCCACCCACTGCGAATCGTTGTAAATCGGGAACCGGTTCAGTCCGTACAGGCTGGAACGCCGGATAAAATTACGGCTCCGGTTGAGCACCAGCTTCCAGTACTTCGTGTTGAGGCAGAAGATGTAACCCGAAGGACAGTGCTGATCGACCATGATGTCGGCCTTGTTGTAGCCGATACCGGTCGCACCGAACACTTTCTTCAAGTCCTCTGACCGCCAGCGCTGGCCGGGGATCGCGCGCAGCACCATCTTGTTGTAGATGGCCTGAGTCGTGACGATAAGGTCCGGCTCCTGGTCGCCGTACGTCACTGCTCCGTAAGTGTTCTGGAGCATGTCCCATGAGAAGAGGCCGCCCGACGTATTCACACGATTGGTGACGTTGGGCGCGATCGCGATACCCTGCGCGGAAGTATCGGCGGTTATGCCGCCGTAAACCGCGCTCGAATTGTAATTCGGGATGCCGGTGATGAGCGAGTCGAGGTCATTGGTCCCTGGAGTCACCTGAAAGACCTGCGTGCCGAAGGTGTCGAACAGCGACAATTCCGCCACGTCCTGCAGCGATAGCGCGTAATCGACCACCGCTGCCGCGCCCTGGTTCTTGGCGTTGTCGAGTTCGTCCATTGCGAGCGGCGCGTAAAGCTCTTTCCACGTGAAGATCATCGCAGTCATGAACTGCTTGATCGACGTGTCGTAGGGCGTGCCCGTCGCGTGCGAGCCGCCGCCCACGCCGGCGTAAATCAGGTTCTGCCTGATCTGATAGCCGCCATCGAGAATTACGTTGTCGCGGGAGAGCAACCTTGCCGTGAGCGGATTCGACACGAAGAAATCATCGACGAGGTCAGGGAGCCACGAATCTATGGTGCTAACTGCGAGGTTATTTAAAGTAACGCTTTCACTAGGCAATGCCACATTGATTCTCCTGTAGCCAATCCATCTTGCTGCGTATCTGCGCTTGTCTGCGGGGCGAAAGCAGCGTGTAAATAGTCATCAAAAACCCACGGGCACGAGAGCCAGACGCGTTCCACGTGTAGTAATCCTGTGAGTTCTTAAAGCCTAGGCGAGGCTCTTTCCGACGAATGGTCCTAATCGTTCCGCCAAATAATTGCCGCAGTCGTTCTGGCAACCAGAAATCTACTTGCGGAACGGTTGCCTGTATCATAAAGAGGCGGCTACCGTTTTTCTTGGTGTACCAAGTGCCACATACAGAGCCTTCACCTTCGTACACGCCTGCCGCCCATGCGATATCTTTAACTGTCGGATGCTCGCTCGCTTCTAACCCTGCCTTAACCTTACCGCGATGATTCCGATTTCCGGCAAGCCAAGGACGCTTGCAACCACAAGATGCGCGTTGCGAACGGAGAATCACGTCTACGCGTCGCTGCAATTCAACTCCACATTCGCAGCGACACAGAACCACTCGATGAGCTAATGGATCTCGACCTTGATGTGCCAGTACCGTGAGATGGCCGAATACGCGCCCAACATAGTTCTGTTCTGGATTTGGATTGTGGCTCATAACCTAATCAAAGCTGGTCGGCGGTGATAACTCCGTTTTGCAGAGCTTCCGACAGAATCTTCTGCCGGATCGCGTCGCGGCCTTTCGGCCGTCCTTCGTTACTTTTGAGCGCCTGACTCAACGTGTTGGACCCGTTGATCACCGCCATTTGCTTGTTCTTGGCTTCCTGTTCCCACTTCGCGCGCTCCGCCGCCACAGCGTCCTTGATCTTCTGTTCCATGACTTGCGGCGCGAGCACCGATTCCAGCGCCTTGTTCATCAGCGTGCCGGAATCCGCCGTCGCGAGGTCGGCCATGTACTTCCAAATCTGGTTGAGATTGACGTCGGGATTCTTGAGCTTCACGTCGAGCGCACGAGTCAGAAGGTCTTGCTGCTGACCTACCATACCGAGCTGGCCCTGAGCCTTCTTCCAGTAGGCATCGACCCTCTGGTCGAGATATTGCTGCATGCGTGGAGTTAAAGTCTTTTCCAGCGCGGCGAGATCCTTGGCCGTCAGGTTCTCAAACTCGACTGTCGCGTTGTCGATGTTGTCTTGAGCCTGCTGGGCGCTACGGGTATCGCCTCTCTTCAGCGCTGACTCGCGCTCGGCTACCTGCTTGTCAATGTAGCCCTGAACGCGGCCTTCAAAAGTGTCGGGGTCTCCCCACTGCTCCCACTTCTTCGCCAGTTCGATTTGCGGACTGACGGACCCCTTCCACTTCTCAAGTTCCTGATATGACTTGGCGAGGTCCTCGGGGCTTTTGAAGTTCTCCGGCAGCCACGTCGGGCGCTGCTCGGTAGGTTGCTGAGTCGGCTGATTATTTTGCTGGTTGTCGTTTTCTGGCATTGGATTATCCCTTCTGGGGTCCTGCGGCAATTATCCGATGGGAATTATCCTTGCGGGTTCCTTGGGGTTGCCGTCCTGTTTACGACCGTCCGGGGCCTGCGGGTCCACGCAGAATCCGCAAGGCCGCTCCGATCTTGCCGTCCAAGCGGGGGTCCATATCGGCCGCCTGCTCTAACGACGCTATTGCCTGTTTGATCAAAGATTCGGCTTGGTCGGGACGCTTAAGTAGCGCTTCAAGCAAGCCTGACCCGCGAGGCGGCGTAAGCCCCGTGGTGACTCCACCAACGGACGGTATCGTGCCTGCGGGGAATGCGGCCATTTAAGCCTTGCGGCCCTTGACCTTGCGCGGCAGCTGACGACCCATCACGGAATCGATCCGGCCTGCCGCCTTGGAACGGGCACCGACGATAGCTCCACCGCTACGTCCACGGCCCTTGTATCTGCGTGCCATGCTGATTCTCCCTCTCCTGCTTAAAGAGTGGCGGGACCGGGGAGAGAACCGATCCCGCCTGTGCCCGAGAGGAGTCGCCCTTACATGCCGCGCTTGCTGCGCCGGCTGTGCTTGCCGCGACGCGAACGCCGCTTGCCACCACGCTTAGAATGACGTGCCATATCGGATGCTCCTTTCGACAGACATCCCACTCACCCGTGCGTTCTTCATTCCCCGGATGTAATCACCCGTCGAGAGCGTAGAGTTGCGGACGAAGCGGAATGCCTCGTCGAAAGGGAGACTGTCTGTCAGATTTAGACTCACGTTCTGATTTAAGCGTGAGTCGGGAGCAAATGAAAAGAAGTTCTACTTTACGGAGAGTTTTCTGTCAGCAGGGACGTGCGTCTGAATGCGGGCGAACGGACGCGACTCAAGCCAGCTTTCGATTTGTTCCGGTCTCCAGCCCACTACTTTCGGCGTGAGCTTGATGGGCGCGGGGAAGTCGCCACGCTCGATCATGTCGTAGATCGTGCGGCGCTTGATACCAAGACGCGCCACGATTTCGGGAAACCGGAGTATACGGTCGAACTTCATCAGCCTTGACGTGAAGCGATGAGTTGCGCCAGCAACGGAATCATCTGCTGAAAACCGGAATTGGGGTTGGGGGCCGCGACGCCCCCTTGACCAGCCATCTGGGCCGCCTGCGGTGCGCCTTGCGGCCCCGCGGGTTGTTCTGAGCCCTTTTTCTGGCTGGCGTCTACCCCAAAAGTTGCGGCGAGCTTTTTGATGCTGTTAGCAAACGAATCAAGTCCTGCGCCAAGAAGAATCGGCACGAGAGATTTCATCATGTTGGGCGCGATGCCCTGCCCTGGTTGCTGCGGCTGCGGCATGGCTTGCGGAATATTTGGCATATTCATGGCTATTTCCTCTTAAAAAATCCACGACGCTCAAGATGCTCGCGCAACTTCTCGCAGACCTCGTCCGCCTCACCCTTGGTTAGCGGTTCGCCTTTACGTTTCTCGGCCTCGATGCACGCCCGTTGGGCGAGTTTCAAGAACGTCCCTTCGCGAAGCTGATCGACAATCCGCTGCGGGACAGGAACGTGAATAACTGGCGCTACGCCGTTCTTGTTCACTTGCTCTTACCCTTCTTCGGCGGCGGCGCCGGCGTCACCGCGCCATACTTCTGCTGCTCTTCCATGACCTTTTGCAGCTGCGTGTCGGCATCGGTGTATCCGATTTCCTGCAGCAGTACAGTACGCGGCAATAATCCACCATCCACCAATTGCTTGAGCAACTGCGCCCGCGCCACCTTGGTCGCCGCGAGTGTCGAAAGCGGGGTAATCTTGAACGCGAACATCCGCCACGCATTCTCGAAGCGATGCTTGATAGCGTCCTTCAGCGCATCCTCATCATTGCTATCACCGATTTCGCGCTTCGCCATCATCTCGATTTCGTTTCTCAACTTCGCGACTTCGAGATTGTAGCGGACGAACTTCTCGCCCGGACCGAGATAAATCATCATCCGGTCGGCGGTATAAAACTGGAAAATCCGCGAGATGATTTTCGTGCCGACACGTTCGAGCATCTGCTCGATGCGACGGGCCGCCGAGCGCACCAAAGTCTGCGCCGCAGTCTGCAATCCCTCAAGCTGAACGCCAGAACGCAATTCGACGCGACCTCTGCCCTCGAGCTGCCCATCGCGAATGCCGACCAGGTAATCAACGAGTCCTAGGGCAAATTGAATAAACCCGATCATGTGCGGCGGCATCGGCGGGGGCGGACGCCACTCGACGTTACGGCCAAACTTCTTCTGGATGATCAGCGCGGCCGCATTGGTCAGCTGATTTATCTGGGTATTGTTCATCGCGTCGGCGTCTGCCACGACAACGAGGTTGCCGCCCAGGACGGTATTCTCGACGAACAAGTTTCCGATGCGATTGATAGCATCTTGCAAGTAGCGCAGCGCTTCGACTTCGGAGCGCCCCCACGGCCCGTTGATGTCGGGCGAGAGGTCCAGCCACTCAACCGGCCACAGGCCGTCGTTGTACGGGTTAGGACCGTCGCTCAGGATGACATCGCCCGCCCTCAAGATGTGGCGGCCCAACGGAAACACAAGATCACCCTGAGCGTTACGGGCGGGGTCGCGTAACCAGTACTCGCGCATGCGGACGCGTGGTATCGGCCCCTGCTGAAGTTTTTCGAGCCTTGCCTTGAAGGATTGTGCTATCGAACGGACGACGCCTTGCCCCGTGACCGGGGTACGAATCTGGTTACCGTAGGACGAAAGGCCCTCATCGGCACGAACCAGCATCCCCCTACCGGGAAACTTGGCCTGCACGTCCCAGAGATTCCAGATGCTCTCGATACGGAAATACTGGGCTTTCTGTAAGTGCCGCGCCTTGGTGACGCTCGGATCGAAGATGCAGGCTCGCGGGTCGAGCGACAGCCACTCAATATCGCCGAGTCCGCCTTGCAGATCGCTGTTCCACGGGAGATCGACGCCGGTACAGCCGAATACCGAACTGTAATCGACCATCTCCTGAAGGCCCGCTTCGACCCCCCATTCCGACCAGCCCGCGGTGATAATCTCGTCGATAACCTTGGCCGTGGTATCGAGTCCGTCCGAGCGGGACATGATGTTGATACCGGGCTTATTCTCAGTAATGAGCGCGTTGCGCCGGTCAAGCGTCGGCCGAATGATATTGGCTAGAAATCGGTTGGCACGTGCGCCGGGAAGGGGCCGCGCCTTCTCGAATAGCTGAGCGTAGCGGTCCCAATCCGTGTCTTTTTGAGAGCGAGCATTAGACCCCTCGCCTTCGAGCCGATCCAGAAATGCGAGTAGAGAGCGTTCGCTTGCTCCTGGTGCCGCCGCCGCCACATCCGCCACGAGTTACCTCTCAGACCGTCTTCTGCGTTCGAGCGAGTTCTCTCAGTTCAGCCTGCTCATCGATGGTGCGTTTATAAAACGTATCCGCACAAAGATTTCCGCATAAGGGTTGGCTGGGGTACGCGAGGGGGTACGGATTGAGGCATTCAGGGCAGGTCATCACCGTGCCGGCCGGCGTGTGATGCTCGGTATTGAAAAATTCGTGGTCGGTGGGAATGGATAGATATTCGTTCATCTCCAGCGTGCGCGCCGCGAGAAGAAGAATCACTTGCTCAGGTTTAAAACCCCGCTCCTCGAACATCGCCTGAATCTTCTGGTCCCACGAAGTGTCGAGCGAGCGCATGTAATTCAGGAGTACCGTGCCGCA
>OEHO01000026.1_pt1 | contig 10998 bp, 10 predicted proteins | sample 1539131 | NCBI WGS metagenome assembly OEHO01 (sample SAMEA4074282, study PRJEB22523) | metagenome | biome: Groundwater | place: Australia | collected 23-Apr-2015
ATTTGGTATGATATATTGAATCCTCTATTAACACAAGACCCTAAAAATAACATTGGGCCGGAACAAGTTGGTATGAGGATGCCTTGGGTGTTTGGATTCTTTGCAGGAAGACCTGATGATGCTTACACAGCTAAAGAAAATTTTGGAACTCCAAAGGTAAATGATTTTGATAAGAAGGTTCAAGACAATGATACGGCTAACATATGGATTAATATGGGGATGGTCACTACATTGTTGAATTATTTTTCCGCTCTTCCAAGTGGTGCAAAAGATGGTAAGAGTATGTTTGAAGTTGACATCCAAAATTGTGTAATTGGTGCTCATCCAAATATGGTTTCTTGTGACCCAAGAGTTTTGATTCCAAATTATCAAGCACCGAAGTTTTTGTTTGGTGATGTTGGAACTGTTGATAATGTTGGTGCTTCTTTACCAGACCCAGACCCGGAATATCCATACACATATCAAGTTACAAAAAAGATAGATGTTGGCACAGTCATTGCAAATCAGACATTATCTAAAACATTCTTTCAAGATATAGGAAAAGATAAAGTGTGTTATCGTGATGATTTAGACTCCATCATCAATTACAATAGATACCGATATGCTAAGATAGCAGACCCAAGTGCTTTATCACCATTAAATTCTTACAGTTTTCCATCAAAATTTGATTCTGACAAACCATTACCTATAAGCCCTAGAGGTTTGAGGGGAGACAAGATTGATAAAAATTTCTCTGGTCTTCTTTCCAACATTTACATTTCATTCAGTCTTTTAAAAGAAGCGGTAGATGATGAATCCAACGCTTCTTTTCCAGACATTTACAGACACATTTTTACAGTCTTGATGAATGCTTCTGATGGATTTTGGGAATTGGTATTGGCTGATGCTGACGGTGTAATTACTGTGTCAGACAAAAAGTATATCAGTAAATATGCTTTGGATGCACAACAAGATGTGGTATATTCATTTGATTATTATGATGCTGATAGTATCATCAAAGCTTTAAAGTTTCGTCCTGTTTTGTCGGATGCACAGGCTACAAGAACTATTTACGGTGAAGTGAACAATAAAGATTCACGGTTCAAATATCTTGATAAAAATGATGTGTTAGATTACAAGTTTAGGGATGCTGTCATAGGAACACCAGAAGACAAATCTCAAGGCGACCCTAACGGTCCTGTAGATAAAAGAAAGACCGCCAACGAACAGTTAAGAGATTTGGTTAGAGTAGTTCAAAACATTAACTCTCAGAGTGATGATGGCACATTACAGATGTCTTTGAATCCTAGCAGGCAAGGTAGCACGGCGCCTGCTGGAACTCCAAGGGATATGCCTGAAATTGTGAAATTGGTAATGCCAAGTCAACAACTTCTAAGGATATTGCTTAATGATGAAGATGAAGAAAGTAACGGAAGATACTGCGCTGTTCAGCCGGGTATTATTCTTGAATTGACTTTACAAGGTATAGGTGGATTGAGAACATTCCAATACTTTCTTGTTAGAAATTTGCCAGAACCATATAGTGATAGAAACATCATTTTCCGTATCACAGACGTTCATCAGACCCTTGAAGCCGGAAACTGGGAAACCACAATTCGTGCTCAACCGTTGCCTTTACGCGCTTACATCAAGAAACGATTACAGGGCCCATATAAAATCTATCCCGGCGGATGGCCGCCAGACCCCACCAGCAAGTAAAAAAACCAAACTGGTTGACAATTTGACGTTGGACTCTTATCATGTCCATCGTGTTAAAGTATAAAAATTCAATCCTTCTGTGGGCTATTCCTTCGGATGAATCGTTACATCCGTGCGCTACGGATGTTTCTGCTGTTTTTATAAAGGATTTAACAACCAAGAAAACGGATTGCTTTTCATTTGGGCATCCAGATTTGACGCCCGTTACCGATAAAGTGACTTTTGCCAAAGAGTTGAGTGATTTCCCTCTTAAAAAATGGGTGTTCGATAAAAAGTCATTCATGCAGCTTTTGCCTGTGGAAGAAAATCTTCACGATTTCAATTTGTGGACCCATCTTCAATCTGGCAAAATAATGGAGAATGGTTATTATAACACTTTTGCCCACAAATTCATTTATAGAACAAAAAGAGGTTGTGGTGATTTGAATAGAGCCGTTCCATTACTGAAACACAGAGAAGTGTTTGAATTCATGTGTGATGAATTTTTTAAAACAGATACAGGAGGCGGCATTATCAATGAAGGTTATGACCAAGAAAATGAAGTCGTGATTGAAACATTGTCCAAACTTGAATCTAATGGTATTTACGTTGACAGAGAATGTTTTGAGAAACATTTTGATGCGAAAGTTCAACCAAATGGGTTGGTGTATAGCCAGTATAACATCTACACGAGCACAGGCAGGCCAAGTAATCACTTCGATGGTGTAAACTATGCTGCCTTGAATAAAGATGATGGTTCAAGGTCTTGTTTTGTGTCACGGTATGGAAACGATGGAACCATGATACTGATTGATTATTCAGCATTCCATCCAAGAATCATCTGTAACCTTGTTGATTTCCCATTAGCGGTTGATGTAGATATTTACAAGTATTTGGGAAAAATGTATTTCAAACGTGAAATCACAGAATATGACATGGCTGAAATCAAGAGTATAACGATGCGTCAATTGTATGGTGGTGTGGAAGAAAAATACGAACATATCAAGTATTTCAGTGAATTGAAAGAATTCATGATGAAGAATTGGAAAGAGTTTCAAGAAACGGGTTGTGTTTTTACTCCGATTTTCAAACGAATCATTACCGATAAACATTTACACGATGCCAACCCAGCCAAATTGTTCAATTATATTCTTCAAGCGACTGAAACGGAAGTGGCATTGTCTGCGGTAAAGTATGTGAACATGTATTTGAGAAACAAGAAAACGAAGGCGGTATTATACACTTACGATTCTGTTTTGTTTGACCTTCATAATGATGAAGGCGCAGAAGTTTTGAAGGATATTATGACTCTGATGACTATGGATAACCGATTCCCAATCAAAGTCTATAAAGGTGACTCCTACCAATCCGTAACCCAAATCTATCCTTGATTTTTGAGATTTTCCAGAATATTTATACTTACGACAACGTATGAATAAACTATTAGATAAAATTCTAAGTGAGGTTTCATTAGACCATCGTGTAAGCAATGGCATGTTCAACATTGAGGAAAATGACCACATGGAAGCGCTGCGTGATTATCTTTCTAAGAAGGGTATTGACGAAGAATCCATTAGGACGTTTTCCAATAGAGTGTTAGAGGGTAAATATCCAGAACGTCAGGCTTACAACGCAAATGGTATTTTGGTTACATTTCCTACTCCTGAATACAAAAAAGAAGCTATCAAACGTGGCACACACTTTGAAGAAGACCCAACAAAAGGTCAGTCAAATCTTTTCGGTGATCCAAAACCAGCTTCTCCGCCTCCTGCTAAGAAAGATAAGGAAGAACCAGCAGAAGAAAAACCTTCTCAACCAAAAACAAATTTACCTGTTTCTCAGGCAGGTTCTCAAGGCGCAGATGAAACACCCGCACCTGCTCCACAACCACAAACTACGGCAGCACCACAACAAACCCCATCTGGAACGCCAGAAGCGTTGCCTACTAAAGAACCTACTGAGTTACCTGAACCACCAACAAAATCTCCAGCAGAGAAAAATGCCGATAAACAGGCCATCAAAACTATGCTTAAAGGTGACGATTACATGTTGGAACAGGTAGTTGAATGGTTTATGTATAACGCGCCTGAATATTTGCAGGAGCGTATTCAAGAGAGTCAAAAGAAAAGACTATGAACGACAAGAGACAACTGCTATGCACGTTCTCTACAGTAACATCCTTTAAGACAACGATAGAAGAAATCAAGAAGTTCTACAGTGTTTACAACAACCGCTTCTTCGTATTTACCAATGTCAATGTTCCTAAAGAGGTATTCGTTACCTATAACATACTGAGTGAGGGCAAGGAATTCCCAAAATTCCCGAATACTATTTCTATCCACAGGAAGAAACAGACCAATACTCTTTACACTTTGAACGCAATGAATCAGATTATCAAAGACGAAAACAATGGAGTTTTTGATAAGACATTTTCTGTAAATTGGGCACTCTATCAGAATTCTTTAATTATTACCGGCACCCCTTCTATTCGTGTCATCCCGATTGAAATTTTAGAAATAGTGAATTCCGAAACCGCAAAAAAATAAAAACTTTTTGCGCTTTTTATACGTTGATTTTTAATCGGTTTTCATGTAGAGTCCATACTTATTAACAGCAACGAGATTTAACGAATTCCGTTAATGATTGAAATTATTGCTAGTTAACAAATTAAAAGAAAGACATAATTATATGGCACTTAACATGGATAAAGTCCGCAACAAATTGGCGTCTTATGACAAGACGAAAAAAGGCGGCAAGAAAACCCCCACCGAACAGCAAGAGAAGATCAAGAAATACATTTGGAAGCCAGAACCCGGCAAACAAGTAGTTCGTATCGTTCCTTACCAGTTCCAACCAGACTTCCCGTTCATCGAATTGAAATGGCACTATGATTTCAACGGTGATAAAGTCAGTTATCTCTCACCAGCAAGCGTAAACCAACCAGACCCAATCGTTGAACTTGGACTGCGCCTTGAAAAGGTGAAGGAAACTTGGCTCAAGGGCCGAAAGATGCAACCAAAAATCAGGACCTATGTTCCAATTATCGTTCGCGGTAAGGAAGAAGAAGGTGTGAAGTTTTGGGGATTCGGCGCAAGAGTTCATGAACAACTTTTGTCAGCAATCAGTGAACCTGATTACGGCGACATCACCGATCTGAATAACGGGTATGACATTACCGTTGACTTCAAGACCGCAGAGGAATTGAAGGCAGATTTCCCTGACACAAAGATTCTCATTAAGCCAAAACCACGTCCGGTGATTGACCCTGAACATCCAAATGCTAAGGCAGTCATGGACCTTATCACCAAGAAGCAGCCGAATATCTTTGATATTTACAAGCCTGCTACTTATGATGAATTGGCCGCAGCACTTGAAATCAAATTGGAAAATGAACGCAACGGCACCGCTGCTGCTTCCGCTCCAAGAGGCGCAGAGAGAACTTCCGCACCAGCTCCTTCTTTGAAGGAAACTGTTGCTGAGGCTGCTGCCGAAGATACAACGGATGACAATGTTCAATTGCCTTCCGAAGAAGAAATCGCCGCAGCCACCGCACCTGCTCCAGTAGCAGAAGTTGCTCCCGCGACTGCTCCAACCGAAACAAAATCACCTTCCGCAGCGAAAGCTAAGAAAGTGAATGTTGAAGATTTCGAGCAGGCTTTCAAGAATATCTTCCCTGAAAAGAAGTAATCTTGAATACTAAATAAAAAAACTTGAAATGCTACATCTTCGGGTGTAGCATTTCTATGTCCTAACAAATACATTTTTATGCCAAAAGGAAAATCTAATCATGTTGACGGTGAAGTTGACAAAATCAAAAAAGTTGAACGTAGTGAACTTGCTGAAATAGTTCACAAGGCTTTAAATAAAGCATCTGCGGATGGTATCCCCGTTGCTTATTTTCTGGATGAAGAAGAAGACCCGTCTATGGTATCGGATTGGATTTCTACTGGTTCTGCACTCTTGGATTTGGCAATTTCAAATAGAAAAAATGGCGGTCTTCCTGTAGGAAGAATAGTCGAACTAAGCTCACAAGAATCCGCCGGTAAAAGTTTGATTTGCGCCCATATTCTTGCGGAGACACAAAAGATGGGTGGTTACGGTGTTTTGATTGATACAGAAAACGCCGCTGCGCCACAATTCTGGGAATCGGTGGGATTAAACATCAAAAATTTGGGATACATCCCTCTAAACAAGGTTGAACAAATTTTTGCCAAGATTGAAGAAGTTATTGGTATTGTGAGAAAACACGACAAGAAACAGTTGGTAACGATTGTGGTTGACTCACTTTCTCAAGCTTCTTGTGAAACTGAAATGGAATCTGAACACGGCAAGGATGGTTACAACACTTCTAAGGCTATCATTATCAGTAAGGCTTGCAGAAAGATTACCGGCTTGATTGGTCAACAGAGAATTCTTGTTGTATTCGTCAATCAGCTTCGTATGAATCTTAACGCAGTCGGACACCAAGACAAGTGGATTGTGCCGGGTGGTAAGGCAATGGCATTCGCAGCTTCCGTGAGACTTCGTTTGAGTAACATGGGTAAATTGAAGGGTGCTGGTCAAAAGATTATCGGTAACAAGTGCAAAGTCGTTGTTACCAAGAATCGTATGGGGCCACCACACAGGTCTGCATTGTTTGAAATTCACTATGATAGTGGTATTCAAGATTTGACAAGTTGGTTGGATTTCTTGAAGGATAATGGTTTTGCCAGAAAAGATGGCGACAAACATTCCATCAAGCTTCCAAGTGGAACAGTCAAATTATCAACAAAAGAGTTTCTTGAAAAGATTCAAGGTGAGCAAGCATTCAAGGATGAAATCTATGATGTTATCGCAACCGATTACATTATGAAGTATCGCCCGGCGAATTCTGCTATCGTTGAAAATCTTGAAGTTGATGAAACTGTTGAAGACGAAGGATAACAATGACAGACGCAAATGATGTATTTTCCATTTGGGAAAATTTGAAAGCCGAAAAGAAGGCCGCTCAAATGGGTGGATTAAGTGCCGTTTCTAAAAAGACAGTTCTTATTGTTGACGGCATGAATACATTCTTGCGTTGTTTCATGGCTATCCCAACTATGAATGAAGATGGTTTGCATACTGGTGGCATTTCCGGCTTTCTAAAGAGTGTCGGAAGTGCTATCAAGTCTTATCAGCCTGATAGATGCGTCATAGTGTTTGATGGTCATGGTGGTTCATTTAAAAGACGAAAAATCTTTTCAGAATACAAAGCCCATAAAAGGACAAAGATTCGGTTGAATAGGGTTTATGAAGAAAACCTTACCGATGAAGATATTTCGATGCAGAAACAGCTTCAAAGGTTGGTGGCTTACATGCAAAGTTTACCAGTCAATATGCTTGCTTTGGAGAATGTGGAAGCAGACGATACAATCGCTTATTTGGCATTGGATACCTTTAAGGATTGGAATTCAATAATAATGTCGGCAGACAAGGATTTCCTACAGATTGTCAACGACCATATTCAAGTATGGAGTCCTACAAAAAAGCGGCTTTATGGCCCTCAAGACGTATTGAATGAGTATGGTATAAGTTCTACCAATTTCGTTTATTATAGGACGCTTGATGGTGATGAATCAGACAACATCCCCGGCGTGCGTGGATGCGGCCTAAAGACGATTGTTAAGGCTTTTCCCATGTTGGCTGGGGACCACGTAGAGTTGAGTGCCCTGCGCAATTCGGCAATAGAAAATAGTGGTAAATTGAAGGTTTATGACACCATCGTTGAAAGTTGGCAGGATGTAGAGCGTAATTACGCTTTAATGCAACTGACTGATACTGCGTTAACTACTGCTGCCCAATTACATGTAAAGGAAGTCATTGATAAACCAATACCAAAATTAAATCGTTTTGAGTTGATAAAGCAAATGTCCTCTGATAATTTGACAAATACTATCTACAATCTACCAAATTGGATGAATGAGTGTTTTTCAAAACTGAACAGTTTCGTAAGGGATTAATATGAGTAAAGAAGAACGAGTATTACAAAATAGGATTGCCCGTCACAAATCAAAATCAGAAATTAGGAAATCCAACAATCCTGAATGGTTGGATAAGTGGGTTGACCGATTAGATAAAGAAATGGATGACGCCCACGATAAGGCGCTCTATGCCAAGAAAACTAAAGTCAGAAAAGCAAAAAGAAAGGGATAAAAAGGGAGTCGAAAGAATGAAACGGTTTGAAGAAAATCAAACCGTTGAAACACCTGTCCCAAATGATGACGAAGAAATGTCAATAATGGTTTGTTATCAAAAAAAGGAACCGGGTGAATGGGAACGCATAGAAATTCCGTATAGAAAAAAGAAAAAGGGCGATGGTTAACCCACCGCCCTTCTTCATGCGTGTTGTAACTTCAATTATCCAACCCATCCCTTAGGCGGTTGTGCATAATTGTTTGGAAAACTTTGTGGCAAATTTACTGCCAATTCGTTTGTGATTGGAACTCCCATAGCAATCAAAGCTTCTCTACTTGCGTAGTAAATCTCAAATGATTGAGCAAGGCATCCACGGTCAAACGCAATAGTGCGAACTTTGCTGTGTTCTTTTCTACCCCATTCTGTTCCCATATCAAACTCTGGTGGAGTTGGAACAGGAGCGGCAGCAACAGCAATTTTATCACACGAATACTGATTGTATGCGGTAGAACGAATCCTGTTGAATCTATCTCTTAGGTCATTCCTATCGGAAGATAGGGTAGCAGATTGACCACCACCTTTGGTAGCACTCTTTGTTCCGGCAAGTTTCTTGAACTTACCAACCAAAGAATCTGCACTCTTTGCATTAGAAAGTGCTGTAGCTCTTACTGCTTTAGCATCTGAAATAGCTTCTTTCAACAAATTACCCATATCTGGAGAAGAAGGAGCGGCGGCACATCCACCAAATAATGATGAATAATTTGTGTCATCGCCTCTAGCAGACATGTCTGTTTGTCCCATAGAATTGCAAGTGTAGTTTACATTGCTTTGATATGCACCTGTTCCACAACTATATGATGCGGTCAAAGTATATGTTGGATTACTAACCCAATATGGAGTGACTGGCGTTGGAGCCGGTGTTAACCAACTTGGTGCCTGATTCCAGATGACGGGTGGGTTACAAGTATAGACTGGTTCGTTTTCGTAGAAAACTCTAAGACCGATGACACCACAATTCTTTTCGGAACCGTCTTCCTTGGATTGTGCATAGGTATTACCATAGAATTTGTAACCGAATTTAAACATTGCCCATTCGTCATCAGAGAAACGGAATCCTTTGATTTTCTCTGCTGAATAAGCACCGATGATGTAGCCTGAATCTTTTTCAGATGCGGTTTTGCCTGTGAGAACATTTAATCCATCTACAGAACCAACTGCAAGCACACGCTTCCAGTAATTGTTCTTGATTTCTATAACGTATTCTGAGCCGTTTTTGGCTTCGATGAATGTCTTACCTTGGTGGTAGTATTGTTTGCAACGGTTTCCGTTGACGAGGATGTTGAGATCAAAACTCATATTTCTTATCTTTCTTTTAGTATTTAGACTAAACTCAAGCGGCTCATACTGCCGATTTCGTATGGCCATATATATGGCGAAAGATAAAAAACGTGAAATTTTATTTGGTTCCGTAAGTCTTTATGTTTGCTACTCGTTGTGCTCTTAGGGAAGAAATTACATCCCTGCCATAATTCTTCCAATTCTTTATACTTTTCTTTCTTGCTCTTTCTGTATCCATTTTGATTTTGTTGCAAGCCTTGCAAAATAGTGTTTGCCTGCCTTTTTCATTTGGTTCCATAGGAGCTTTTTTACATCGAATACAAAGTCCGCTTTGTAAGGCTTTGTCCCTCAATGATTGAAGTTCATCTGTGCATTTTTGACAAAGTTTTTGTCCGGGCAACGGTGGATTTGGACATCTTGAACAAGAACCACGGGATTTTGCTAGTTTTTCTCTGGCTGCTCTAAAACTAGCAAGATGTTTTTTACAATATGGTCCCGGTTTTCCATCCGGCCCTATTGGTGGTTTTTCACATTTAGGCCCGCCAGAAATACACTGTCCCTTTTCTCTCCTTGCTAGTTTGATTTTCTTCAATGCGAAAGTCATTCTTTGCTTGTGGTCCATGTTTTTTAGGGCAGCAATTTCCTCCGGCGTGAGGTCATATTCATCGCTGGTTCGGTTTGGATCTCCGTAAATCCTAGCTTCCTGTATCGCTTCGTAAATAAGTTGTCGAAATTCCTTCGGTGTCATGATTATAAATATACTTAGGAATGACAACGGACAAATTAAAAAAGACCACAACCAGTATAAAAAGTTTACTATTGGGGTCCTTGGTGTAAGATGTCCAACACTAAAACAAACGCATATGGACGAGATCGACAATTTAAAAAAATACGGCAGTGAGTTTCAATCAAAGTGTATCGCTTCGTTGGTTTCTAATCAACTTTTCGTAGAAAGAATCTTTGATATTCTCACCCCTGACTACTTTGAGTCAGACGCAAACAAGTGGATAGTTCAACAGGTCATGGACTATTTTCTCAAATATAAGTCCTGCCCGACACTTCAAGTGTTCGGTGTTCAATCTGAAACAATCAAGAGTGATGTTTTGAAAGCGGCTGTCGTTGAACAGCTTCGCAATGTTTATACACATCACATTGATTCGCCGGATTTGAAGTTCATTTCAGAACAGTTCTTGGAATTTTGCAAGAACCAGAAAATGAAGAATGCAATTAATTCTTCTTGCGACTATCTAAAACTTGGTGAATATGACCAAATCAGAAAGGTCGTTGATGAAGCGTTAAAAGCTGGAATGGAACGAAACCTTGGCCACGAATATCTTATGGACATCGAAAAACGTATGTCTGAAATGTGCCGTGATACGGTTAAAACCAATTGGGCGGTTATTGATGAACTTTTGGATGGTGGTCTTGCCAAGGGAGAATTGGGATTCGTGGTGGCACCAGCAGGTTCCGGCAAATCTTGGCTTTTGACCCGTTTGGGTGCCGAAGCTATGAAAGCTGGTAAGAACGTTGTTCATATCACATTGGAACTGAATGAGAACTACGTTGGTTTGAGATATGATAGTTGTTTCACCGGAATCAATTTCCAAGACATTCGTAAGAGTGTGGATGTCGTTAAGAAGAAGATTGATTCAATTCCGGGTAAACTTTTCATCAAGTATTTCCCAATCAAGACCATTGCATCGCACACAATTAAGATGCACGTCGAGCGTATTCAGATGTTAACCGGCAATAAGATTGATTTAATTGTCGTTGATTATGCTGACCTTCTAAGACCCGCCGTGGCAGAGAGAAACTCCAATTCTTACA
>OEHO01000027.1_pt1 | contig 10873 bp, 9 predicted proteins | sample 1539131 | NCBI WGS metagenome assembly OEHO01 (sample SAMEA4074282, study PRJEB22523) | metagenome | biome: Groundwater | place: Australia | collected 23-Apr-2015
GTTGGGTGGATATTCTCCTAAAAAAGCGTTAAAAACCATTCTTCGCCACTATTTATAATCAACATCAACATAAGGATGATTTTTTATGGCAGACCTATTAAACAGCAACGAAATCTTTTGGACGGCATATGAGCCAAAAACTCAAAACCGTTTCATCATGTATCTTGACGGTATTCCATCTTTTCTAATTAGGAAGACGGACAGACCAAAAATCCAACAAGAGCGCAAAGCACTCGACCACATTAACCTTCAGCGATACTACAAGGGCAAATCCATCTGGCAAGAAGTCACGATGGAACTATATGATGCCATTGTTCCTTCTGGCGCACAGGCTGTAATGGAGTGGATTCGTCTATCACACGAATCTGTTACTGGTCGTGATGGTTACATGGATTTCTATAAGAAAAACATCACAGTAAACGTCCTTGGACCTGTAGGTGATAAGGTAGAGGAATGGACGCTTGTAGGTGCTTTTGTGACCAATGGTGATTTCCAGTCAGTAGATTGGACCAACACGGGTGACCCACTTTCAATTAACATCACAGTTAGCTACGATTACGCAATTCTCCAATACTAATCATAGTTATCAAATTACCAAAATCATCCTAATTTGATTCATTAATCCCCAGCCTATACGGTTGGGGATTTTTGTTTTTAGTGAAAACGTATTTCTATTTATATTCATGGATAAATTCGTTGAACCTTCTGTGCCTGAGAATAGGAATGGACTTTTCTGGTGGCTTAGCCCACAAGGAAAGTTCTATAGTGTCCAGCATGAAACGCATGGAAATTGGGCAAGAAACTATCTAATCAATGATATGGGAAAGTCACCGGAAGAAGTAGATTCTTGGCAAAAATACAGAGAAATGGGCGACCCTGAAAAATACAACGCACCCTATTATGTGTTGATTGGTATGGGATGGTTGAGAATTGGAATTTATGAAGATTGGCTCGGTGATGAAAAGGTAAAATTCATTGAGTATGATGGTAAAAGGGGAGAGGAACCATCATTACTTCAACTCAGAAAAATTAGAGAAATGGGCATCGAAAAAGGTGCCAAATACATGAAGAATGATAGGACAAAGAAAGAGACTAGAATTGATGAGATTATAAGAAAGTCTGACCTAAAGGTTCTAATCAAGGCTATTTTGAAAGAAACGGTAAATAGAATGGGAACTACAGGAGTGTTTGTAGAACCAAACGGAACGGTTCATGATGTTGAAAGTGAATCACACTGGTCGTGGGCAGACGCATATTTAAGTAATCTTGAAAAACGATTTTCAGACGACCCAATTGAAGAATTGATACGCAGAGGGTGGATGCGTGTAATATTTAGTCCAAATGAATCTTTGATAATGGTAATGACCGGTAGCCGAAGAAACAGCTATCTTACACGTCAGCAGAAAGAATATCTTGAAGACCAATCTGAGGAAACAAGTTGGGCAGTTAAAGATGATGATGGATATGTGATTTATACACCAATTGACTGTGTTACACCGGAAGAATTTTTGAGAGAAGATTACGCATTGGGAACCAGTCACGGAGCTATAATGGATGACCCACCAGCAAAAGTTCGTGATCCATTAAACGACCCAAGATTGAATCAAAAATTAGCAGAATCTTTCAGATTTCACGATTATAACTGGTTGGGCAATATGGCTGGATTTAACAAACCAACTGATGTTTACAATGGTGCTGTGTATTTAGGTATCATTGAATCGAGGCCGGATGGATATGTAATACTAGCGGTGGCAGGTCCACACCACATTATAGAAATTAAACAGGGTGGACACAACAAATTTAAGAACAAGAATCAAGCAGCAGAAACTCTTAGAAGGACTTGGCAGTATATAAGGAGCAATAAACCATTATGAAGACAATAGGAATCTATCCCGGCAACTTTCAACCACCGACACGCGCACACTATCAAGTCTATCGAAGACTGAGACAGATGGTAGGCACCGATGTTTTCATCATTACTAATGAACGAATTATTACACAATAATATCCTTTGAATTACGGCGATAAGGAACAAATTTGGGTTAGACACGGTGCTCCTGCTGGCCATGTAGTCAAAGTTCAAAATTGGAAACACCCATCGGAAATTTTCAATAATTTCTCTCCTACGCATACTAAGGTGATATTTGCTTTGAATCCAAAAGAAGCCGAAACACTTTCAAAAAAGAAAGGAAGAGCAGGCCAAGTTCATATTACAGGAATAGAAAAGCCACAAGACCTTGCTTATCCACACCCACATTCGGTTAATGAAGATTTTGCTTCTGAGGAACCACAAGCTGACCCGGAAGTTGACCCAGATACAGAAGAACCAGAAGAAGACCCGGAAGCTCAATTTACTAAACATCAAGGTAAAGAAGACGAAAATAAAGAAGTGTGGTTAAGTCATGAGGGTAAGTTGTCGTATTTTCAACCATACAAGGGCAACGAAAACTCAATGAAACCGTTATCAGAACATGGATATGTTTTGATAGTTGATGATACTAGGATTGAAGGTAAACCTATCTCTACAGGAAACATTCGTCAAATTCTAGGTTCCACAAGATACAATGATGATGAAAAAAAGAAGTTTTTCAGATTCGTATTTGGTTGGTTTGATATTAGTTTGTATAAATTGATGCAAGTGAAGTTCAGAATGGCACACCAAGTTTCTTTGCCTGATGAAGAACAGCCAGCACCAATGCCTTCAATGAAATCCATGATTTCTACGACACAACCGCACAATCCTGTATCTCCATCAAACGCACCAAGAACTAGCAATCTTAGAAATGGACTACAAAGGATGGTTCGTGAAATTCTTGGTGAAATTATGGATGAAGATTATTCCTCTACCATGAATGCCGGAGGCACAGACCAAACAACTACTGATATGGCATCAAGTTTGGACCAAGAAAAATCTCCCGCACAACAAAGGTCTGATGACATGAAGAAAAAACAAGACCTTCTCAAACAAAAACAAGCCGCAGAAAGAGACATGGATGGATTACAGAAAGATTTGAAATGGAAACAATCGGACATTCTGAGAAAAAGAAAAGATGAACTTCCAGCAAAGAGAAAAGAGTTAGACACTCTTAACAAGCAAATCTCTCAACCACCAAGTTCCATTTCAGCAATGAGTTAATGCTGTATCTTCTAATAATCGCTGGTATTCTACTTGAACTTATAGTTCTTGTAGGTGGAGTGTATCTGTGTTTGAAACATTGGAAAAAACCTACCGAACCCGGTAAGGTTGAAGTCAAAGTTTCCGGTAAGAACATAACATCGGAAGTAATTCGTGATGGTGTAAAAGATGCTATAAGAGAAATTGCTTTCGAGGATGAACAACAAAAACAAATGGAACAAAAGCAGCGTGTTGCGGAGAGTATTTATAGTTCCTTTCCTAAAGATGAACCCGTTAGAAATTCGGGCGGAAATCTTGTTCCATACGGTTTAACAGAAGCAGAAAAAGAAGCGTTGGAAATGTTCTTCGGAAAAGAATAAAAATAGAAAAAGTTTCGCCAGTCCTCTATATATCCTCATGAAAGGTAAAAGTTATGCCAGAAGACAATAATCAAAAAATCCCTATTAGACGCCCAACGGTAAACGTTCCAGATTTCGTTGCCCAAGCAGCAACAGGCGTTCCTCAACCAAAAGAAAACAAATTCCCAACAGAAGTAATTCCATTGCCTACTAAGGGGTGGTTTTATCCAGAAGGAAGTCCTCTTTCATCGGGCGAAGTCGAATTGAAACAAATGACGGCTAGGGAAGAAGATATTCTAGCCAATCAAGAACTTATCAAAAAGGGTAAGGTTTTGGATAAGTTGATGGAATCTGTTATTGTCAACAAAGCTGTCAGAATCGAAGACATTCTGATTCCTGATAAAAACGCCATCTTCGTAGCAATTAGACGGTTGGCTTATGGCGACGAATATTCAGTTGGGATAACTTGTCCAAACTGTTCAGCGCAAAATAAGGCTAAAATCAATTTGGCTGAATTAGCATACAAAACATTCAATTTTGATGCGTGTCCTAAAGGACAAAACTCTTTTACGTTTCAGTTACCATCATCAGGTGTAACAATTACCTATAAATTGTTGAATCAAGTGGATGAATCGTCTATTGACGCAGAACTTGCTCAACTCAAGAAGATTAACAAGGAAAATACCGGCGAACTTACAACCAGACTGAAATACGTCATTATGTCAATAGACGGTAATCCTGATAGGGCTGGTATCCGAAGATTTGTAGAAGAAAAACTATCTGCCAAAGACAGTCTGGCTCTAAGGCGCCATATGAGAGAACATAATCCTGACGTGGATATGACTTTCAATTTCAAGTGTAGCGAATGCGAACTTGAAAGGAGGTTGGATATGCCCATTGGGGCATCCTTTCTATGGCCTGACATTGACGCCTGAGGATAGGCTTAGAATCCACAAAGAAATCTTCGATTTAATCTACAACAGTAATGGTGGCTTCACTCACGATGAAGCATACTCACTTCCTGTGTCTTTAAGGTATTTCTATCTCAAACTACTCATAGACCAAAAGGAAAGAGAAAGAGAAGCCACGGAAGGTGAACAGCCAGAAGGAGTAGTTCAGAAGAATCCTGCACGACCATTTGTTAAGAAACCGTTCTAAATCCATCCATTCAATACTATTTATAACAAAGATAGTGGATTTCTTAAATTATGGCGGATAAAGAATATATTGCAGGCGACCCAGCGGATGTTCGTAACATCGTAAAAGAGTTGGAGTCTGTCAACCTCATGATGAGGAAGAATACTCAGCAATCTAAATTGCTGGATAGTATTTACACACATCTTAATGAGAGTATAAAGGGGATGAAAGACCACGAAAAGGGTCTTTATTATACCAATCTTCAAATTGAAACCACAGTCAATCACCTTAAAATTCTTGAAGATGCAAGAAACAAAGGACTTACTACGATGGGTGATCTTACACAAAAGATTACCGATGCGACATATGACCTTAATATTTTGCTAAACGAGCAGAGATTTTATCAAGAAGCCATATCAAAAACTGCTGCCAAGGCCCAAAAAACCCAAAAAATGAATGAAGCCCTGTTTCAGGGTATGAATGGTGTTGTAAAAGAAATCGGCACAGGGGTAAAAGACGTAGTATCTAAAATGGGTATATGGGGTTCTCTTATCGCTATTGTGTATAACATAGGCGTTAAATTCCTTGAAATTTTTGATGCGTTGGATACTGCAGCAATGAATTTCCGAAAGGAAATGGGATTCACAAGAACCTATACAGGTGAGATAGACGCCAATGCCAGAGCAACGGCCGTAGAGTTCGCAAAGTTGGGAGTCACAGGAAAAGACGTTTACGAATCGGTTCAAGGGCTTTCAAAAGAATTGTTCACTTCGATGAACGCATCGCCTGCTTTGGTTAAAGACATGTCAATATTGTCTGCACAGTTGGGTATATCTGCTGAAATGTCAGCCCAATTGTATAAGAATTTGGGTATTGTTGGTGGAACGACGGCGCTTGCACAGAAAAGCACGGTAATGTTTGCTGCTGCTTTATCTGAGGCGGCGGGAACTCCATTAAAAGATGTAATGGAAGACATCAACACTGCTACGAAGAATTCTTATCAATTCGTTTCACGTTCTGCTACGGCTATGGTTAAGGCTGCGGTTGATGCTAGAAGAATGGGAACTAGCATAGAATCTGCTACAAAAACTTCATCATCTTTGCTGAACTTTACCCAAAACGTCAAAGACGAAATGGAAGCCAGTGTTTTGGTAGGAAAATCTATTAATCTTCAAAAGGCTCGTGAATTGGCATATCACAGAGATATTCAAGGATTAAACAAGGAAATTCTCAACATTGCTAAACAAACCAATTTTGAACAACTAGACCCATTCCAGCAAGAAGCTGTAGCTAAGGCTTTAGGAAAGACTTCCGGTGAAATGATGCAGATGGTTCAAGCTGATAAGGAAGAAAGAAATCTCAAAAAAGCAATGACTGCGGAACAAAGAAAGCAGTATGAAACTTATCAGAAAATGTTGAATGGTGATGAAAAGGCAAAAAAGAATTATGCCGAAATTGCTGAAAAACAATTAAAGACGATGGCAAACCAGACAAGAATGAAGAACATTTCTAATTCGTGGAATGCAATTATGATGAAGTTGGCTGAAAAGTTCTTGCCTATGATTGACAATGTTTTGAAGTTTATTGCAGACCACTTTGATACCATTTTCACCATCGGTGTTACAGTGTATAGTGTATTCAAGTTGTGGAGAGTGGCAATTGATGTCACTGTTAAATCATTTAGATTTTTATGGGAAGCATTGGGAACAACATTCCGTATTGGAAATAGAATAGGAACATTGTTTGAGAGAATATTTGGGGGAACAGGAAGATTCATTGCAAATCTTGCCGCCAGAATAAGCCCGTCTCTTGGAGGTATTGCTACAAGAATTGGAACCATTGCTACTAAAGTATTTAAGATTTTAGCACCATTAATGTTCGCTTGGAATATTTTCAAAGAAATCAAGAAAATTTTGAATGATAAGGCTTTAATGGGAACTCAAGGATTTTTCGCCTTTAATGGAAAATTAATCCTTAGAGCCATTGGTGCAATTGTTAGAGCGTTATGGACTACCATCAACGATTTATTTTTCGGTCTGCCGAATTTAATTGTTAGAGGATTGAAGTCTATGGGTAATGCCATTTTGGGTTCTCTTTTAGACCCATTTCGAAAAGCTTGGCATTGGCTTGGTAAGGTATTTTTAGGTAAGTCGCCTTCTACTTTAGGATTGATGATTTTGGATGGTATCGCATCCGTTGGAGATTTGATAGTTAAGGCTTTGGTATCGCCGTTTAAGAGAGCATGGGAACTTGTTAAGAGTCTTCCTATTGTTGGTAGATTGTTTGGAAAGAAAAACGTTGGAGGCGACGTTATTCCAGAAGCCCAAGCGGCAATGACTGTAGATAAACCAAAATCACAACTTGATACAAAGAGAGCAGGTGTCATGGCGGATGTAGCTGGTATGGGTGATGAACTTGGTAAGAAGTTCGACGCTGTTGTGGCTGCCATTAATGCTTTAAGAGACGATATGAAGGCTGGAACATTAACGGCCAATGTTTACATTGATAGTCAAAAGTTAGATGCTCTGATGGGTAGAAGATTAGCCTACACAGGTCAACTGACGTAATACTTATAATATATGGCAAACCCAGCAACATACGTAATTAAGCTAACAGGATTTCCTACTAAGCTACCAAATGTCCCGCCGAACTATCCAATTGGTCCAGCGCCGGGCAAACTACAACTGTTGCTTAATTCAAATGACAATTATTTGTATCATAAGTTTAGTCCTTATACAAATTACCACGATAGTTTACTTGCACCAATCCTTTCAAATAAACAACCATTTGTTTACACCTATATTGATGAAGCTCAAAAAGGTATAGTTAGTAGTTTACCAGCAACAGCACGATATGCTCTTAATGACATAGTAAACGTTAATCAGGATTCAGTAAACGATGTTACTAGAGTTTCAAAGTTTCTTATTTCATCTTGGGGTGTTCAATTTTTAGCTGCTCAATTAGCTATTCAAAGATTGGCCCCGTTTGATGAAACCCGTATCTATAATCCTTTATCTCCACTCATTGCTACAATTACACCAATGACTGCTGGATTGGGAAATAGACCAACAAGACATATAGAACCTATCGGTAGTGGATTACTAGGAACAGCATTGGGTGCTCTTAATTCTATTACATCTGCTGTAGGAATCAATTTACAAAATGGATATTCTAAACCTTCTAGCACGGCAGGTGACGATACAGCTTTACCTAAAGTTCTTGTAGGAATTGCTGGAAGTCAAGGTAAGGGTATGGTTCGTGGTGGTGATGCAGCATCTGGCCTAGCCAACATGCAAGCTAAATGGCCTGTCAATGCTGGTAAATCATCGAGTGGTAATATTTTCAGTAATGCTATAAGTAATTTTGCTAGTAACATTGCTAATTCTTTCAAATCGTTTTTTGGTGGCGCTCCTAAATCCAAAGGTCTTGTCAGAGCAGACGATTCTGGTTACATAATCATGGCTAATGGAATGGTTGACCTGAACCAAGGATGGTTTTCGCCCGGCGCAGTAGCTGCGTTTGGCAAACCACCAACGTATAACAAATCAACATTCGGAGTTTTTCGTGTCATTCCAAATGACGGTGCAGATTTCCCCACAACCAAGTTGTTCTCTAAAGCTGATAAGTTTGAGTGGATAGATACAACTGAGGGAGTTGTCGGTCCCATTATTGGGCGGGAAAATACAGGGTATGGTGTAGGTAGCAAATACACCGATATTATTGGCCAACAACCGCCATCAAGTGAAACTTCTGTAAAGAATTCAGAAATGTTAGTTCAATATGGTTACTATATTGAAGATGCTCAAAATTTTCCAACAAAGTTTTCCGACCCAGATAGAGCTACTAAGTTAAAGAATCAACTACAAAAAGTCGTTGATGACATTAACCTAAACAAAAATTATTTCGCATTTAATGCACCATCTTCATATTTGTTGCCTAATGCTGGAGCAGATTCTACATACGTTAGATATGATAACTGGACCAACAAGAAAAACACAGAAGCACAAAAGCCGGGCACTTTGGGGGAATATCAATATGGTTCGGGTCCAACAGGTCAAAGACCAAAATCTATTGATAGGTTTGTTAGGTCAGACCCCGACAATCTAAGAATGTCATCAACGTTTCTATCTGACGGCATCAATTTACTTGGTGTTCTTGGAAAAGATAGAAAGGTATTAACAGGAGACACTACAGACGATGCTTTAAATGCTGCCTATCCAAATTGGGTGGATGGACAATGGAAACCATACGAAAATGACATTATTGCCTTTTTCTTTTATGATGTGGTAAATGACAAATATATTCCATTTCGTGCTACGGTAAAAGCTATTTCAGAAGGTAATACAGCGTTCTGGGATGAACTTCGTTTCATTGGCCGTGCTGACCAGTTGTATTCATACAATGGATTCAGTAGAACGCTTTCATTCTCATTTAACGTTGTTATCAACAGCGTTAATGAACTACTTCCATCATGGAAGAAAATCAATTACATTGCTAGTGCTGTAAAACCATCCAATTACACTACAGGTCAAATTATCAATCAAAAGTTCAATAGGTTTATTGTTCCACCTATGTTTATGTTGACAATCGGCGACTTGTATAAATTTCAACCGATGGTCATTACTTCAATTAACATAAACATTCCTGATGATGCTTCTTGGGAAACTTTGAACCAAGATAATTCAAGAGAGTGGACATATCTTAATGGTATTATAAGGGCACCAAATTTGGGTAAGAATTACGGACAACTTCCAAGGGAAGCCGAAATAGCGGTTACTTGTAACCTACTTGAGAAGGAGAGGGCTATTGTTGGTGGTTCTCACTTTGGTCATGAACCAAGAGTTGATGATTGGGAAACGCAAAGTGGTGATGCTAGATTTTTGACAGATGGTTCTGTTCCATATTTGCCATCACTCACAGACCTTGGTAAAGGACTGGCTCAGTTCAATGACCCCGGAAAGACCACACACTAATTTATGAAAAGATACGATTCAACTCCGACATATCCACGGTGGGATGGTAAGAAAGTTTATGTTACCACTCAGTATCCTATCATTGAACCTCAAGAAAGCGACGCTATTATTATATCAAATGAAGCGGAGTATTTGGATAGTCTTGCGTATAAGTATTACGGCGATCCTACCTTGTGGTGGGTTATAGCATTAGCGAACAACCTTGGTAAAGGAAGAATGAGTGTTCCGCCGGGAATTCAAATGAGAATTCCAGCAAACATCAATGCAATAATTGCTCAATTTAACAGTCTTAATCAAACATTATAAGTTATGCCAGCACCCATTATTCAATGGCAACCATCGAATATTCCATTTGAAATTCAATCTGAACTAAACAGAAGGAAAGTCAATAGGAGTTTCAAATACGTTCAAGGCCAACAGGCAAATTGGGATGCTGCAACAGGCGACTGGAAGAATTATAGAGGCCCAATGGTTTCTTGGATTCGTGTGTGTTCAAATAGCGCAGGTCATCCTGATGCAGACCAAAAAACATTCAGTAATCAAAGATTTGTTTTGTATGGTGGCAAAGGATTTTATCAGACTTATGGATTCGCTCCACCTAATACTACGTCTCAAGGTTCAAAATATCAAGTAATAGGATACACTCCCGGAGATTATGCAAATAATGATTTTGGTCATCCACATATCATCGAAAACTCATTGATACAACCAGCCAATGAACCTGTAAATTATCCTATCAATGTTCCGCCTCCTGAAATTTCACGTTTGGAAGTGACCGTTCAAAAGGAATTGTTTAGACGTGTTCAAATAGAATGGGTGTGTTTCTCTTGGAAACAACTCGTCTATATGACACCATACTTCCTTGTGCCGGGTATTACTTGCATGGTAGAATGGGGATGGAACCACTACAACGTCCAATCTCTTGTTAATCTTGGTAGCACCAAGACAATGAGGGAATTGTGGGATAATGCTTATCCACTTTACATCAATAATATTCTCATGTCCAATGGTAATTACGATGTGGTATATGGAATTATTACAAACTTCAATTGGAGTATTGAAGGCAATAAGATAATTTGCACAACGGAAATTACATCCAAAGACCGATTATATTCAGGTATTGCCAAAGATTATGGACTCACTGTAACTGATTCCGCAGAAGAAAAGGGTGGTATATTCAAGTCTTTGAGAGATTTCTTAAAGGATGACCAAACCATCAAAAATCTTAGAACGTTGGTGACGCAAACGCCTGTCGTAAACCAACAGACCGTATCACTTATAACGTCCGA
>OEHO01000028.1_pt1 | contig 10853 bp, 18 predicted proteins | sample 1539131 | NCBI WGS metagenome assembly OEHO01 (sample SAMEA4074282, study PRJEB22523) | metagenome | biome: Groundwater | place: Australia | collected 23-Apr-2015
AATTGAGATTGTAGGGGAGTTCAAGAGCGAGGTTCGGCGGGACAGGGACTTCAACTTGTTCATCAAGGCTACTATCTTGGATTTATCTGTTGTTCATGAGCGAGGTTTGACTGAACGGGGGCTTCAACACTAGAATAATGTTAGTTACAGAATCGGGTTCAAAGGGGCAAGAAAGCTCCCGGCTTCAGCCGTGGAGATGAATTGCCCCTTTGCGATGGTCGATAGATATATATCTAACAACAGCATTGTAGACAGAGCATGGAGTACAAACATTCAAGGAACAAGGTCTTTCTCATAAATTATCATCTAATCTGGTGTCCTAAAAGAAGAAAGAAAGTGTTGGTGGGAGACATAAAAACCAGATTAGAGCAGATAATAAACGAAGTGGCTAAAGAGAAAAACATAGAAGTTTTAGCTCTTGAAGTTCAACCCGACCATTTGCACCTGTTCGTATCCTCTCATCCTAACATACCAGTTCATAATCTGATTAAAGCGTTCAAAGGAAGAACCTCGAACCTTCTGAGAAAAGAGTTCCTGGAGCTTCTAAAACTTCCCTCTCTATGGACTCATTCTTATTTTGTATCAACAGCAGGAAACGTTAGCAGTGAAACTATCCAGAAATACATCGAGGCACAGAGTACAAAATGAAAAAATCAGAATATGCACAGTATTTAAGACAAAGACATTTAAAGAAAAGTTCTGAGCTGTCTAAATTAATCGGAGCTACAAAAGATAAATATGAAGCAATGATTAAAGCACTGCCAGATGATGTAATAATAGATTCTTATAGGATATGCTCTCATTGCGGAACAGAATGGTTGAGCAAGAAAGAAATGGATTCATTGATTCAAAAATATGACGACCCGGAACGAATCTTTAATGAAATGCCATCTGGGCACGAATAGGACGCACCTATGATAGAAGTAACCAGATTCAAGTTATATCCAAACAAGGAAATTGAGGAAAAACTCTTTTCTAATCTGCGAATCTGTAGCTTCGTCTATAACTGGTGTCTGGAACATAATATTTGGAATGATTCTGTTCTTCCCAATTTGAAAGAAGTATATCCAGACACCAAGGAAGTCCACAGTATCGTGCTCCAGAACGTGATTCATCAAGTCAGGGATAACATCAAAGTTCTATCTGCTCTCAAGAAAAAAGGTAAAAAAGTAGGGAGATTAAGACACAAATTCAGGCACAGCATGATATTCGAGCAAACTGGCTTCAAGATAGATGGAGATATGCTGAGACTAAGCAAGATAGGCGCAATACCAATAGTCCTGAGCAGAGCGATAGAGGGAACTATCAAGCAGATAATAATTAAGCATACTAAGACCCATAACTGGTTTGCAATAGTTGTTTCTTCAACCTATGGGATAGATGACTGGTTTGCATATCGTAAAACCTATCAAAAATCATTGAAATCAAGTTGGAAAGCTGTGGGGGTAGACCTCAACGTTTCTAATTTTTCAACCGATAGTGATGGACTTGTAGTAGAGCATCCAAAGAACGTTAAGAAGGCAGAAAAAAAGTTGAGAAGGCAGCAGAGAAAACTATCCAGAAAGGCAAGGGGAAGCCATAACAGGAAGAAGCAGAAACGGATAGTAACAAAGGTGCATGAGACAGTTGAGAACCGGAGAAACGATTTCCTGCACAAAACAAGCAGGTATTATGTTGATAACTATGACCTAATCGCTCTTGAAGATTTGAATATAGCCAGATTAATCCAAATGTCAAATAGCGGAATGGCTAAAGCTATGCTCGATGCTTCATGGGGCAAATTCGCAAACTACGTATTGTACAAAGCCGAGAATGCTGGTAAATACGCAGTTCAAGTCATAGCAAAAGGAACTACGCAGGATTGTAGTGTATGTGGTAAAACAGTACCGAAAGACCTTTCAGAAAGGATACATCGTTGTCCTTATTGTGGCTCTGTCATGCCAAGAGACTACAATTCAGCATGGAATATCAAGAACAGAGGAATAGAACTGGTAGGCTGGGGCACAGTCGAACCGAGCTTTCTCGATATGGGAAAACTAAATACGCTTGCGGAGATAAGAACCTCTATTCTGGACATCAACAATCCAGAACAAGTTTTTGTCAATGAACCAAGAATCTCCCGGCTTTAGCCGCGGAGAGTGTCAATGGCTTTAATCTTGATTTCAGCAGGCATGACCACTAATTTAGATCCTTCCATCTGAAACACCAAGTAATCCCCTATATCAACTCCCAGCGCCTCGCGCACCTTTTTACTGAATGTAACCTGCCCGCCCCTCGTTATCTTCGCCTGTCCGAGTCTTTCCTTCATAATGCCTTTTTTACTCCCTTATTGTTTATATCCTTTTTTAGTGATAAAGTATTTAAGTAATTGAGTTGTAGTTGGAATTGCGTTTGCCGCATCGCGGCAGGCGTATATCCTGCTGCTATACGCGGTAGGGTGTGCGTGCTGTTGAAGCGCGCAATAACCCCACGAGGGTTAATTACTGTTCAGTCGAAACTCGGGAAGCGGTTCTGGTTCGTCCGGGACTGCTTCCTTAATGCTCCTGTCGGACCGCAGGGGTAGTGGATGCCCCGTACTTGAGTACGGGAAGGAAGCGTAGCCCGCCTTCCCACGACCATAAAATATTTAACCATTGAGAACTATATTCAATACTATGAAGCAGACGCTTATGGTTAAACTTGATACTTCTGAAGAACAGCATAGCGTTCTTCTTGAAACTATGCACAGGTTTAACGAAGCGTGCAACTGCGTTTCTGAAACTGCTTTTTCCATTAAAAGTGCTAACAAATTCAAACTCCAACAGCTTGTTTATCGTGACGTGAGGGAACAATTCAATCTTTCCGCCCAGCATGCTATCCGCGTAATAGCCAAGGTTGCCGAAGCTTATAAGAGAGATAAATCTATCAAACCGGTTTTTAGTCCTGATGGAGCTGTTGTTTATGACCAAAGAATCCTTTCCTGGAGAGGACTTGAAGCTGTTTCCATTCTTTCCCTCAACGGCAGGCTTAAAATCCCTGTCAGGATAGGAGAATATCAGACTGCAAGGCTGGACAGGATCAGGGGTCAGGCAGACCTTATCCTGCAAAATAGTATTTTCTATCTGGCTGTTGTTGTAGAAGCGCCAGAGCCCTCCAAGTTCGATGCTGTTGGCACTCTCGGTATTGACTTGGGAATTGTCAATATCGCTACTGATAATGATGGGCAGAGTTTTAGCGGAAAGCAGATTGACGAGACCAGAGAACGGTACGCTAAACTCCGTGCCAATCTTCAGAAAGCCAAGTCCAGAAGTGCTAAACGGCATCTCAAGAAGCTCTCTGGCAGAGAAGGAAGGTTCCATCGCCACGTTAATCATGTTATTTCTAGGAACATTGTCGCTAAAGCCAAAGACACTGGAAGAATGATCGCCCTTGAAGATCTCGATGGCATCAGAACCAGAACTACGGTTAGAAAGGCTCAGCGCAGTAGACAAAGTTCTTGGGCATTCGAACAGTTGGGAAGTTTCATCGAGTACAAGGCTGCACTCGCTGGCGTGCCTCTCGTATTCGTTACCAGTGCTTATACTTCCCAGACCTGTCCAGTGTGTAACCATGTCAGTAAAGGGAACAGACCTACAAGAGATACTTTCAGATGTGTTCAGTGCGGCTGTGCTGGCTCCGCTGACCACATTGGAGCTATCAATATAGCTTATAGGGGCGAAGTAATCCGCCCTATTGTTTCGAGGATGTTTTTTGATTCGAACCATGTTCTTCCTCAGTTACAAGGTTCTGGTCTTTAGACCAGAGTTGATTACTGTTCAGTCGAAACATGGGAAGCGGTTCTGATTCGTCCGTGACTGCTTCCTTACAAAGGTGATAAAAATGGAGCAGGAAACAAAGCGAACTGTCCAGATTAAACTCAAGCCTACTCCCGAGCAGGTTGAGGAAATAGAGAAACTGTTTCTGGCATTTAAGATAGGACTGAACTTCTGTCTTGAGGAGATCGAGAAGGCGTACCAGAAAACCGCATCTGAATACGTGCGTTTGAAGTACGGCGATACTCAGGGAATTAAAGGGGAATGTGCCGGCTGCCATAAGGAAAAGGTACTTGCATACCGTTCCAAAGACGGGAATGCAAATGCGGCTGAAATGTACTGCTCCTCCTGCGTCATGCGCAACTATTCCGAATATACTGTAAGGACATCCATAATCAGCACGAAGGATAGGGAGGTCAAGAACGATCTTAAAGCGGCTGTGCAGCTTGAGAACCAGACTCATTTCCACATGATATTCTCGCAGGCGTATGCCAACTGGAAGAGCTTTGATGCCTGGCGCAAGAAACGGGAATATGAAAGGGACCGCCTTAAGAAAGAACTGTCCGACCTTGAAAATGATAAAAAAACAAGTCTCGCATTTAAGGCCGCCAATCTTATCTGGTTAAATGCCGCCCATATGTGCAGGCAGGATAAAAAGATCACGCGCCTGCGTGCCATGGCTGTTGCCAGCAAGGACGTTTATAGCATATACCCGAACCTTTTCCAGAGGGATATTTCACGCATAGTCAATAAGATACGGAGGCTTAATTCACTGTCCCGCCCGGTCAGGTTCCCGAAATACGATGCCGTCCAGGCAGTGCAGATGCACAATAATTTCGTGAAATTCAAGGACGGCAAACTGCACATGAGCCTGTTCTATAAGAAACTGAATCAGCAGGCGATGGACTTTTACAGCAACAAGTACCTGAACCAGTTCCTCTCGGTGATGGAGGAGGACAATGCAGTTTACACGAATTTGATTAAACGGATTGACGGGAAAAAGATTAGTTATTATCTGATGTATCGGCTCACAGTCAAGCAGAACATTCCCACTATCTTTGACCTTGCCGACGTGTTCACGGTCTGCTTTTCGCCCGACCGGGTGCTCGTGCATTACCGCCAGGACGGGATTGAGAAGGTCAGATGGTGGAAGCTGGGCTGGCTCGTTGACAGGAAAACGCACGTTTCCGATAAGAGAAGAGAACTGCAGGAACACAACACCCGGAACTCTTTGCGCCGGATAAAGAAGATGGGCAATGCGGAGCAGCGCGCCACAAGGACGTTCAACCACCAGCTTTCCCATGATATTGTCGATTGGATCGCCGGGCGCTCGGACAATCCCCTGATAGTGATGTGGGATATCGGTACGGGCATAACCGCGGATTACGGGAAGAAGCTGAACTTGGTCAAGAGGACGTGGCCCGTGGTGCAGCAGCAGGAGTTCATTAAACACAAGGCGTTCCTGCGATGCGTGCCCGTCAAGATGTTCCCGTACAAGGAAGTTAACGACCTTGCGTGCTCGTTCTGCGGCGCCAAATTCAGGAAAAAGGATGAGATGGGCAAGGCAACAAAGGAATCCGTAAAGACCATAACCGCAATACTGAGAAAGGCGAAGAACATACGGTGTGAGAACTGCGGGCGGGAGCTGAATTTGCTGATTAACCAGGCAAGGGGGCTGGAGGCGCTTCCTTTGAATGAGAAGAAGGGGAATGAATGACGGGAAAATTCAGAACCCGGCTGTTTTTGTCGTGGATTGCAATGGTGGCAGTGGCAATTGCTTTGTTGATAGTGACCGGTACTATGCCGTGGTACCCTGTTGGTATTTTGGGCGCAATTGGTTTTTTTGCGTGTTTGGTAATTACAGGGATTTTGATTGAGAAATCTGGTCTTGGAAAATATTTTGGAGGGTGATAAAATATGCCTGAAATTGACAGGAAGAAATCTTTTAGATTTAACTTGGAGGCGGGCTGCTCCAAAGAAGATCTGATGACGTATTACAGTATCGAAACCGAAGAGAAATGGGAGAAGATACTGAAATCAATAGAACGGACCAAACTGCAGGACGATGCCAAGGAGTTCAGGAAAAAGATGATTATGGGGAAGGGGGGCGGATGATAATGCCTGAAGTTGTGCTACCCGATGATATGACAAGTCGTTTGAAGAAATATTTGCGAGACTGGATTATTATAGGAGTTTTCTCTTTCTTTATATTGATAATAACTTTGATAATGATTTATTATAAAATCGGTAATGTAACTTTATTGAAGATTCTGGCTGTTGTCCAGTTCGGTTTGATTTTTGTCGCTATCGGATATTACCTTGAGTTCAGGAAGACGCTACGAAAAATCAGGTGTGATAATGCCCGAAGTCCCTGAAAATCCTGAATCACAAATCAAATGCCTCGCCCTCATCCGCGGCCAGTCCCTGTCCGCCGTCAAGACCGCCATGTGCGACTTGGACAGGCACGCGCATCTGATAATTACAGGCAAGCCGAGGGTGTGCGAACCCGTGTTTGCCGACAATATTCTTATCAAGGTGATGGATGAACCGCTTAAAAGATGCTGCATTGCCGCTGCGGTCGTGGGACTGGAGGATCATCCACTGGATGCAATTTGCAGAATAAAGAAAATCCACGCCCCGGCGCATGTGGTGATTGTCAGCCCTGACCATCATGACATATACAACGACGTGTTGAACACTATGGATATGTTGCCTGAACTGGATCTGACACGGCCGAAGAAAAAAGAAGAAGGGAATAATGGAGCATAGCAGATACCGGGATAAAACATGTACACACATGCGGAATATGCGAAAAGGGTAAAAGAATTAAAACCTGTTGCCGAGGAACTGATGGGGAAATATCCTGAGGAGGCAAGAAGGATCGTATCAGAGATGAGCACAGAGGATGCGTATATCATAGGCATATGGATCGGGAAATGGTTTGAGCATATTATGTCCGAAAACGGACTTGTAGCGGCTAAACCGAAAGTTATGGTGATTGATGTTGCTGGCAAATATCAGAATAATTGACGGAGGTTAAAAAATGCAGATATCAAAAGACGACTGGCTTGCCATGGGCGAGCGGCTGTACGGGAAGGATACGGAGAACTGGGAGTTTAAGTGCCTTTTCTGCGAGAGGGTCCAGAGCGCAAAATCGATAAGGGAGGAGCAGAAGAAAGGTGTTGTATCCAAACGCTACGGGAAGTTGAAGAAGGGGGACGACTTTTCCCCAGAACTGTGCTGCTACGGTCAAGACTGCGATTATGTGGCGAACGGGCTGTTCACATCTGGCGTACTGGTCATACTCGATCCATCACAGCCGCACGACGAGGCGAGGAAGAAGAACTGCACATACGTCCTGCCGTTTGCGAAGGAGGATGTTAAATGACCGAATCAACGCAAAAAGAAAAAATCGATATGTGTATTGATGCCGCCCAGCGTGTTCTTGCCGAGATGCTGGACAGCGACCTTTACATCCCCATGAAGCGGGAACTTGAGAAGCACAATACAACCCATTCGCTCGGCACTAAAAAAGAAATGTTCAAGAATAAGATGGAATGCCTGTTCGAGAACCTGAAAAAGGATTTAGAGGACAGTACCGCAAAGGACAGGCTGGTTGTTGACTGCGCAGTTGCGTTCATGGACCTGCTCAACAGCTTTAACGATTTTAACCACCCTGAAGTCCATAAAAGTGCACTGGAACTTCAGAAAGCGGTGGGGGAATATTTGAAACCGAGTAAATGAGGTTTGATTACGACAATCGAAGAGCATCCATGTTATAACTGTGGAAATTTCGGTAGTGATACTGCACCTGTTGAGCGCCGCATATATGTCGAGGTACCTATATGCGGTTTTGATGGTTCAATAGCCGTGTCTAAATGCAGTCATTACCGTGAAAAAATAAAGTGATACCCCATGCCAGAGCACGAGCACTCCTACAACATCTCCAAAAGCAGGGAAATAAAAGTTGACTTGCTCGGCGGCAGGCATACCTCATTTGTCCTGCTGCACTGCGACTGCGGGCATCCCTTCGCGTTCCCGCCCCCGAACCTTGACCTTGCGCTCGCCGAGGGGACAGAGGAAACGAAGAGGTATTTGAAGGGGCTGGGGCTGGTGGAATGAAAATCAAGCATTTAGCCAAAGATTAGACACAACCAGAAAATTGACAAAATAATATACAAAGGTACCGAGGTATATGACAGAAATGGAACTTGAAGACGACATGGATTATCCCTTCCGCGCAAGCTTCACGAAAGTAGCCCGCTGCGGGATGTGCTGGAACTGTATCGGACTGGGGGAAGGTTGCCGGGAGAAGTATAAAATCGTGTATCCTCTGATTGGCGGGGAGCACAACTGCCCGGGTTACAAATACCAGCCCGACCTTATTATTGTCCAGAAGCCGAAGTACCCAGAATGCGATCTGTGTTCGCACTGGTTTATGGGCGTATGTAGCGGTATCGAATGGCGGTCGTTCAGAACCCGGTCCATCTGCGAATTTTACAGGGATGCCCGCGAGATCTGCAAACATGCGATCCCCTTTCTTCAATACGGCGACCATCACAGGAATAACTATTGCAGCCTGCCCCCAGAACAGAGGGACGGGGATGCAAAGTGGGGATGGAAATGGTGCTGCCCTGAGGCGCAGAGCCGATATATCGGGCATATGAAGTGCTATACAGCTAGGGGAGACGATATTAGACCAATAGATATATGATAATTCCCGATAAATAACAATTCATGCCCTTAAGTGGGCATACCCGAATGCCCGGGATAGAGATTGCCTTTAAATCCTGTCCCAACTTACAACTAACCTTCCATCAGTCCCGGTACAGATTTGCCTTCGATGACGAATATGAAGTACCGGGACATTATGGTTCACAAAATACGCCGTGTGATGCGAAAGCTGAAAGCCAGTGAAAACAAGCCGGGTAAACCCTCGGGGTAATAAGTCAATCTTTGGTTTTCCATAGAACCGAATGGTGGCTGGAGAACCGCCCGGTGGTGGGCACGTCATGCCCTCAGTGGAATAACGGGCAGGTGAGCGAAACGGGAAACCGTTAAGTGAGATTCCTGCTGGCGTCCAAGACTCGCTACCAGACTAAAGGCTCTGTGTGTAGGCTTGAGCTTTGTGCCAGAAACGGCATACACGCGGCAATCAAATTTATGCTGGCACAAATTGAAACAAACTCAAAAGTGTTTCAAGTGCACAACGTTGTGGATAATCAGACCGTTGCGGGTTTGAAGTTTCCGTTTCAGTATTCCCCGTCCCTGTGAAAACTGCTAATGCGGTCGAGGGACAAAACGGGGATTGGTTTTCGAACAATATTTAAGCACTAAAAGCAGTAATCTATTGAGGTGAAAATACCCCCCAAACCGGTATTCCCTCATAACCCGACACCCCGGTACGGATAAACCCTCATGGTGAAGTGCCGGGGCTAACTCCACCTGTTTTCGCAGTGCCCCGGATGATGGCGATAATTATTTATAAAACATCTGGACATATCTTCATGGATGTTGCGGGCGGTTAAATCTTTTCTTATCGACAGATAACCCCCAATCCCTTGTACATCCGCCCGCCCACAACATCTTTAATGCTGATATAAGTTGCGCTTGCTTGTCTATGACTATAATTCAACTTAAGCACCGAGTTGGAGCAAAATATCATGGCACTCAAAAACATCGTCCAATTAAACCCTGAAACAGAAGCAGAAACAAACCACTATATTGGAAATGCAGGGATTGAATATTTTAAAAGGCAAAATAAAGGTGGTATCGATATAGGTATTATCGAGGCGAGGAAATTTTCACCGTATATAATCAAAGGAGACACAGTATTAGATTTTGGTTGCGGTGGTGGGCATACTCTTGAGGTGTTAAATTGTGCACGTAAAATAGGGATTGAGATAAATCCAGAAGCACGCAAATATGCCGAAAAATACGGATTTCCTGTTTATGAAGACTTATCTTCAATTAAAAAAGAAAGTGTAAATAAGGTTATTTCAAATCACTGTCTGGAGCACGTTTCAAATCCGATTGAGATACTAAAGCAGATAAAAAACTGTCTGGTTATGGGAGGACAATTCATACTTTGTGTTCCTATTAATGACTGGAGATTGGAGAAGCATTATTCAAAAGATAGTAAGAATTGCCATCTCTACACATGGACTCCGCAGTTGCTGGGTAATTGCCTTACAGAAGCTGGTTTTGAAATAAAATCTATTCAAATCTATACACATGCATGGCCTCCCGGGGTATTCTATCTAAATAAATTACTATCTGTCTGGCTTTTTGATGTTATATGTAATATAACTTCAATTGTTTTTAATACGAGGCAAATAATAGCAATTGCTACAAAAAGATGAACGGGCTTCCATAGACCGAAAGGTTCACGCCTGTTGCGCCCTCGCCTGCACCGGCTCCGCTCCCGCCATGCGTTCCAATGCCCTGCGCCTCTTCCTCTCCGCCCTCTCCTCTTCTGTAGTGTAACGGACACCCCGGAACTTCTCGCCGATTGAGTGAACTGCGCGGGCTATCTGTCTCCCATCTGGCAGCACTACAACCCCTTTAGTCCCGAACAGCGAATAGGCGTATTTCGAAACCGCCAGCCTGTGCTCGGCCTGTGCTATTGAGGGAAATTCAATGTTGGGCTGCACTTTGCGCCAGTAGCCTTTTGCATGGTTTCCGTATCTGGTATGCGGCCTGACGTATTCCAGATTGTCAAGGGGAGGGGGCGGGATGATCATGTGGAGTTCCTCCTGAAGTAGCGGATCACGCTCTGCGCGGTCGGCAAGCTCGATGAGAACAAGTGCTATCATCACCCGATTGTGAACCGCGGCCTGTAGCATACGGAATAACTGATGCCGCTTCAGTCCGCGCAGGTTGGGGAGAGGGGCACCGGGGGCGAATGCCGGGAGGATAATGCGCTTGGGTTCTACGAGTTCAGGTTGTGGCATGTACTCTATTATTCTTGTGTGTGAGTAATATTACTTATGTATTGTAGTTGAAGTCCCTGTCCCGCCGAAACTCGCTCTTGAACAAATAAATCTAGAAACCAAAGATAAC
>OEHO01000029.1_pt1 | contig 10836 bp, 11 predicted proteins | sample 1539131 | NCBI WGS metagenome assembly OEHO01 (sample SAMEA4074282, study PRJEB22523) | metagenome | biome: Groundwater | place: Australia | collected 23-Apr-2015
GGAGCTGCCGGTCCAGCCGGGCCCACGGGAGCTGCCGGCGCCGCCGGTCCTACCGGTGCTGCCGGTGCTGCCGGTGCCGCGGGAGCTACTGGAGCTACTGGAGCTGCCGGCGCCGCTGGAGCTACTGGAGCTATTGGAGCTACTGGAGCTACTGGAGCTGCGACGTTGGGTGGTACGTGGACTTCAAACATGTACGGAGCGAACTACGCGCTTACGAACGTTGCAGCGATTAGCTTCGCGAGTGAGATCGCTGCAACTATTACTGCGATCAATTGGACAGCAGGGCCGAAACAAGCTGTCACACTCAATGGTAGTACGGCTGCAGCATTTACAGATCCTGTTGGTACATGCAGTCTGACTCTACGTATTACACAAGGAACAACCGGTGGCTACACACTAAGCTGGCCAGCCACAGTAAAGTGGGCTGGTGGAGCTTCTCCGACTCTGTCGGCGACAGGTGGAGCGATCGATATTGTGACGTTCTATTGGAACGGTACTAACTACTACGGTGCGGCGAATCTGAATTTTGCTTGAGAGAATTATATGACCGCATGTATAAAATGCAATCTCTCTATGCTAGAAGCGTTCGTTACACCAGCGTTATTTTCTGGTGATAGCTTTAGCACGAGCATGTTCGTGCGCGTAGATGTATTTCCAACTGGAGATCCTCCGCCGGCAGGTGAAGCCGGTCTATTTGATTTCTGTTGGAATGACAATTATGCATGGTGCACATTCTTACATCATACAGAGCTTTACACATGGGACGGCTCTTCGCAGTTAATTGCCGAGCCAGTTTTATCGTCGTGGTACTTTCTGGGATTAACTGCTACGCTAAATGGTAACAGGAACTTCTACTTCGGTCCTGTCAATGGCACAGTCAGCAAGACCACATACACTGACTTTACATCTACGTGGACGGCCAACGATTCAGTAGTGCTTAATTGGTTGGACGATCCAATTGGAACTGGTGGCAACTTCAGCGGCCAATGTTCATATGCAGAACATCGCATATGGTGGAATCAGCTTTTGAGCGATGCGCAAATGGCTGCCGAAGCGAGAAGTGCAACTCCAGTGGTAACAAGTGGGCTGTCGCATCGATGGTTGCGATCCGATGCAACAGATACGGCGGGTCTGCTTGTTGATACGGCAGGCAGTGTCAATTATGCTCCCACTACATATGTTGGAGGCGTCGCGCCAGCGTACGATGCGACAGGACCCACATTTGGTGGCAGCGCGCAAGAGGCGACCGCGCTGTTTTTTGGCAGCGGCGTTTAAGCAGCTCGAGAGCGCCGGCGGTACTCGTTGGAGAGTGTCGCAAGTACAGATTGTGAGTTCGAGTGAGGGTTAAGACCTTGACGTCGAAGCTCCTCGGCATACCGCTTGATGAAATGTTCACGGGATAATCGAGTAGTTACTGTAATTTCAAACTCCTCAGTAGAGATGTGACCGCCGTTGCAGCGCGCATGCAATTTTTTGCACGTGCACGCTTTTATGCAATCGGTCAATATGTCTAAGGGGCCAGTTAGCTTGACATGATTTAGGCTATACTTAGACGTCAACATGCTTATCCCCACCATTGATTGTCATATCGCTTCTCCTCTTCTGTACGTTTATCATAAAACCTCCTCACAATGGAAGATAAAACCAGTTCTACTATAATTGCTAGTATGCTAAGTGCGAAAATGAATATAAATAGATTGGTCATGATTAACTCCTGTATATCTTTTCTCATAATCTTCTACTAGCTTGGCTAACGGGTCTTCACACCCTCTGTTTGAGAGATCTTCGCGTAAGTTTTCCGCCGCACCTGGATTGCCGATTACTTCTGTAGTTGTATCGATCTTAGCTATGACACTGCTTGCAATAAGCTCATCTAGTGTACCTACTGCAACTACGTACTGAAATAGTGTTGGCCGCTGTTGTCCGAACCTAGCTAGGCGACCTTCGGCCTGGATGAGCTCGTGAGGTTTGTAAACGAGCTCGAGGAACACACCGACATCAGCGAATGTAAGATCGATGCCGGTTGAGCACGATTCGATTGTGCACGCTAGCACTGACGGCTTGCGAGCGATGCGTAGAGCACGTTCCTTCAACGGCACGCCTCCGTAAATGAGTTCAGTGGAGAGGTTTGCGGCTGCTGCTGCATCGACAACCTGCTCAGCGACTAGCCGACGGTGCGTAAACGCCACGACATTATGTCCAGCTGAAGCATGCTCTAGAACGAGCTCAAGCGCACGAGGGAGTTTAGCGTCGGCCGCAACGTCCAAGATCGATCGCAGAGCCTTCGAGTCCCTGAGAGTGTTTACGGTGTATGGCTGCTGCGCAGCTCGTGGTACTTCGAGTTCGATTATTTGTCGCGACCGTTGAGGCAACTCCATGTGTACACCCTCGACGGTACGGCGGAGCATGAAGTGCTCGAGCCGTCGGTGGAGTTCTTTCTGGTTAGAAGCTCCAGAATAATCCCATACTACCTTAGCATCTGTTTGACCGATGATGTGTTTTTGAAACGCAGCGCAATATCGCAGTGCGAAGGGAAAAAACGGCCCAAATCTACCAGGGGAGAGTACGTCAACAACGTTCCAAAGATCTTTGGGTCGATTAGTCATAGGCGTACCGGTTAGACCAATCGCGAGGGTTGATCGTGCACGTGCTAAGCGCATACCTTTTGAACGTCGACTCTTCGGACTTTGACCGAAGTGTACTTCGTCAAAGATTACAAGATCGAAAGGCTTCCACTTTTCTATGGCGGCTCGAGACATCCATGCGAGCAGGATGTCATAGTTTAAAACTAGCCAACAAGGTCCATCGATTTTCGGTGATTGGAGCTTCTTCAGTGCTATATCTCTATAGATAGGCGTCTTTCCGCCCTCACCTATATAGATTGTTGGATCGGCACACCACTTGGGAATCTCACGGCACGCCCAATTAAGTTTGACCGCATTAGGGCATACCACCAACACACGCGTTGCACGAGCGAGTGTTGCAGCTAGGATAGCTTGACATGTCTTGCCAAGACCTAATTCGTCGGCTAGAAGAGCACCTGCTCGTGCGTGATCCGCGAGGAAGTGGATGCCGTCGACCTGATACTGGCGGTCGGTCCAACGTTTGGCCGAACGCACGAGCCACGATCCAGGCTTTGGACTCGGTTTGTACCGCGGGCTCGGAACGAGCGGGTCGAAGCCATGAGCCATAGACGCTTGCAGGCGCGACAAATCGACATCGTCGTACGGAGCTAGCCGTTGCAGGGTGAGCTCCACGGCGTCGATGAAACCGCACCAGCGGCTGCACTGTGGATCCCAACGCATACCCGGGGTAGTTTTGGCGGTCCGCCGCAATCTCTCGGAGTAGTCTGGCGTGCGGACGCTCCACATGCCCGATGGGAGCTGCTCAGCGATGAGGCTTGACATGACGGACTCTAGTATGCAGCATGCTCGAGCCTAACGCAAGGGAGATACGATGCGACCTACTCGACACGCTCGCGCTGACAAGAGTGCGATGGTGAAAGATCGTCACGTACTATATATCGATTGGTCTAATGTTGGGGAATACCCTAAACACATACGGGGGTTATATAAAGGTATCCTTGTAGAAGGGCTTGGCATAAACGGGTCATTGTACTTTGCGCGATGATTATACATTCCCAAAAGGGGACAGTAAAGAAGTCGCGTAAAAGCAAAGCAGTATCTAAGACTGATTCTGCATTAGCTTCAAAGAGAGTATCCTTATTGCAGGTTATTGCTGCTCGTAGGGATAAGCTGCTTGGCAGTATCGTACAGCCTACAGTCATAGTTAATCCCAAGGCGGATCCAAGATCTGTACCTACGTTATCTAGATCGAAGCCTCTATTTCCATTAACTGACATAGGCAATGCACAACGACTAGTCGCCTATTTCGGGAACGCTCTTCGATACGTGTCAGAGTGGGATTCATACTTAGTATGGAATGGCCGATTTTGGCAGCGCGATACAGGTAGTGTGCGGACATTGGGGCGCGCGATCGAAGTTGCACGAGCGATGCGTGTAGAGGCGTCGCAAGCGTCCGTGCCCGGTCTTCGAGACGAGATCTCGAAGTGGTCACTGAAGAGTGAACAAGCCCCACGGGTACACGCCATGGTGGATCTCGCGCGAGGTTTACCGGAAGTGTTACTTGATCACACGTCGCTCGATTGCGATCCATGGAGTTTGCAGTGTGAAAACGGCGTGCTCGATTTGCGCCAAGGCACTCTCGTAAAGGTAGATCCATCTAGGTATATCACTCGTTCAACGGGTGTTATTTATGACGCGTCTGCGACGTGTCCTACGTGGGATCGCTTTTTAGAACGAGTATTACCGGATTCGCCCACGCGAGTGTTTATGCAACGTCTCGCCGGTTACTGCTTAACCGGCAATGTTTCAGAGCGAATACTCGTGATTCTGCACGGTTATGGTCGTAATGGCAAAAGTGTATTCTTGCGAGTGTTGCAATCGATCTTAGGTGGGTATGCGGGGACAGCAGCACCATCATTACTCATGGCGAAGGCATACGAGAGTCATCCAGCAGAGACGGCTGCACTTTACGGTCTTCGGCTAGCAGTCACAAGCGAGATTAAGAAAGGGAGAGTGTTTGACGAAGAGGCTGTCAAAAGGTTGACAGGTAATGACGTACTTGCGTGCCGAGGTATGCGAGAGAATTGGTGGAACTTCACACCTACTCATAAGCTTATTGTAGCAACTAACCCAAAACCTCGTGTACGGGACAGTAGTGATTCTATATGGGATAGAATCTTGATGGTACCGTTTACGCAAAGGATTCAAGATTCTGAAGTTGATCGTAAGTTAGTTGATAAGCTCATTGCCGAAGCACCAGGGGTGCTTGCATGGGCAGTGCGTGGATGTGCGTTGTGGGTCGATAGCGGCCTACGAGTACCCGAAGCGGTACGTGCTGCAACGCATGAGTATCGGCAAGAGGAGGACATCGTGGGTAGGTTCCTGCTCGAATGTTGCGATCTGCAAGCAAATGGCATGACCCCAACCCACACTTTGACGCAGTTGTCAAATCGGTGGACCGAGGCAAACGGGCTGTTTCGCATTAGCGAAAAAGCCCTTGCAGAACGGCTACTTGAGATGGGGTGCGTGCCAAAGCGCTCTGCGACGGTGCGGCAGTGGCTCGGTGTGAAGCCGAAAGAGGGGGCTCGCGTGGAGCTCTCTGACATTGGCAAGACCGTGATGTCTACAAGTACACCTGTCAAAACGCCGATAAAACGGCTTGAAAACTAAAACAGTGCTGTTGTCAACGACTTTTTTTGGAGTGACGCGTCGATGACACGTGATGACGCGTCTACCGGGTAGTAGACAACTTTTGGTTACTATGAAAAAGTTGCGCAGTGTGAACTTTTGGATATAAGCGTCATCGCTTGACAAATGAGCGGCTGGAAAAATGGCTCTAGTGACGCATTGACGCTTGTGACGCAACTTTAGGTTTACCTGGCATATCGCAGAAAATTCGTTCTCACTGCAATTCCGTGAATATAGCCGGTAAACCTAGGATCGATGTCACAAGCGTCACACGCGTCACTGACCGACCGGTTGACGCTAAGAAAGATGAGTAAATGAGTAAGAAGCGACCCTTATTAATGAAGAATGGCGAAGACATGTGTCAATGTGGACACAAAAGGAGCTATCACACCGGCAGAGGTTCTACGAAAACATGTCGAGGCTCTTGTTGTGAATACCGTAATGATACTTGGCGCCGTCACATTGTAACGGTGTCTTGTACCTGCAAACACTTTGTGCCTAGCTCAATTGTAACATCGACAATTGAGACATCGGACAATGATACGTAGGATGTTGATTGTTTAACTAAGTGCAGCTTTGAGTTTAGCTGTAATAATCTGCGTTACAGCTATCCTCAATAGCACACCTAAAGAGTTTACAGTCAACAACACTCGTACCTTTTGAGAGTCTACAGTGATTGATCCGCTAGACCCTACTCCCTGCCCGCCCACAACGTTTACTTCAGCGGTACCAGGATTGCGTTCAGACCATATTGTCTTCAAGCATATACTTGAAGGTAGATCTGAAAGGGCTTTTACCACACGCTGTTGTGCGTTACGCGCGTCTAACTTGTGCGGGACAGTCACTTCAATGGTCGGCATACCTTTACTCTCGCGCGCGCAAATACAAGTGGCAACACTCATGAGTAGAGCTACCATGTCTTCACGCGTCGTATCTCCACGCGTAGCCCTGGCCCAGGGCGGCAAGGGCACGCCACGCGGTCGGCAGCTTCAACCGCGTGGCGTTTTTTTTTTTTGAAATGCCCTTGTGGAGCTCGCTGAAGAGCAGTACATATTGCTTGCTCGACCGCCACTCGAGCTTAGGGAGATACGATGACAGATCCTGTCGAGCGACCAAAACTCGCTCTCGAACCGCGATCGTCGAGCAGTTACATTAGAGCTCGCTATCTGCGATTGCTCGTTCTCGGTCCACCAAAAGCTGGAAAGACAACGACTGCCGTTGTCACATCACCAGGACCGGTATTAGTCTGGAATAGTGATCAACCTGACGGTCTTGACCCGGCAGTAAGTTGGATCGAAGATCACAACTTGAATCAAGAGTTCTTGTACAACAGGGTTAGATCGATCAAAGATATAGAAGCAGCATTCGCTTCTATTCACACTTTGATAAAAGCTAACAAGGTTAAGACCTTGGTGTGGGATACAATCACCGGCTTCTCCGATGTTCTTTCGGAGTCATGCCTCGCAGCGTTCCCCGGCAATAACGGTGTGTCGGATGGCCGTAAAGCATGGCCCGAATATCACCGTCGATTAGCGGATTATGTGCAGCGTCTGCGCTGTCTGCCGTGTCACGTCGTTGTAACCGCGCACTTCGAAGAGTGGATGACGGATGATGCGAAAGACAAGAACGTGAAGGCGCCAAAAGTTGGGCAGGGGATTGTCCCCTGCTTATTCGGTAAGAGTCGTCAACGGATTGGTGGTCTATTCTCCGATGTGGTGTTTCTAGACCAATCAGAACCTAGATCGTTTATTACATCTATCAAAGGCGTATGGGGACCAGGTTGCAGACACCTGACTCCGGACAACTCGAAAGGAGTATCTGTAGTAAAAGCAGACATTAAGCAACTCATAGGTAAGTTTAACCTAGATAAGTAAGGGAAAACAAGGAAACATGGACAGCATTCAGATTACACCGGTTAGCTCGTACAACATCGAAGATATCCCGCCGGACGCTCCGGCAGGGAAGTGGACCTTCATTATCAAAGAGGGTAAACCTCTAGCTACGAAAAAGGGGTCGTATCCAATGGTGCAATTCATTTGCACTATTGACGCTCTCCCAGACGGTGAGCCGTCTGATCACGAGTCGTTCGTTGGCAAAGATCTTAGTGTGTGGATTATCTTTTACCCGGCCGGTCACCAGAATGACCGAATGAGTAAACAGAATAATCAGTCTTTCCTTCGAGCGTGTGAGGTTGACTTCAGTGTCATGCCGAAGGAGATCTCTTCGTTGTCTGATCTTGATCCATTCATCGAAGCTATGATCGGCTCGCGATTTATCGCGTGGACCCGCTTGGATGCCGATAAGCAAAATCCTTCTATCACGCGCGCGTCTATCGTGTTTACTCCGCCCCCGAGTGATTTGCCTTCGTTTAACGCGAAGGCGAAACCCGCGAAACCTGCGAAACCTTCTCCTATGAGTGTGATCGAAGATCTCGCTCGCCGTGCCGAAGAAGAAGAGGAGGAAGAGGAGGAGGAAGAGGAAGAAGAGGAGGAGGAAGCTCCTTCGGCGGTGGAAATCGAGGAAGAGGAGGAGGAGGAAGAAGAGGCGCCTCGAAAGAAGCCTGCAAAGGCAGCGCCTCGTGAAGTGGCTCGTGCGGCCCTTCGTGAAGGCAAACGCCGGTAGTTCGTTCGACACTTCTTTACAAGGCGCCTCTATAGAGACGCCTTGTGGAGAGGTTTGAACATGAAAGACGAGCCTTGTAGAATCATTGATTGTCAAGATGATTCTACAGATGAAGATGTGTGTGCGAATTGTCTGCACACAAGAGCAGAACACGAAGGCGGCTGCTGTCATCAAGATAAGTCAGGCGATTGCGCATGCGAGCTATTCGAGGAGACGTAAAGTACGATCCTAGAGAGTATGGAGCTAGATGTGACGTATGTCCATTACGTGGGCATCGTCAAGTCATGCCTTCACCTAATCTAGGGGATTTAGAATGTATAATCGTCGGTGAAGGACCTGGTCGACGCGAGGAGATAATCGGCAAGCCGTTTATCGGCGTATCGGGGAAGCTCCTAGATAGAATGCTTGAACGCGCAAGTATCTTGCGACACCGCGCGTGGATCACGAACGCGATGCTCTGCCGAGGAGATACCGACGCGGAGAAAACCGCCGCTGAATGGTGTTGCGCACCGAGATTGCTACACGAGCTCGCGCAGCTACCGACTGTCCCTATCATCGCGCTCGGCAAGCCTTCGACACGCGCGATACTAGGCACTGCCGTCATATTGCTCGCTCGAGGGTTCATCTGGCGTACACGTACGGTGCCGCGCGCGACGATTCGATCGGCTCGAGCCTTCGCGTTGAAGCTCCGTAACGAGCCGGCAAAAAGAGCTGCACCTTGGGCGCATGCACTGACTGTGAGCACAATCTCGGAGCAAGCACGTGCCGTCGCGGAAATCCGCGCTGCGATCCTTGAAGAACGCGCAAAGCTCAAACACCGCACCGTGCTGCCAACGATTCACCCTGCGTTCGTGTTGCGCCTCGAGACTTGGGCAACTTTGCTCGAGTGCGATCTGAAACGAGCCGGTAGAGTTATACGCGGTGAAGTCTATCAAACTGACGACTACGGCAAACATGTGCATCTGCATACCGTAGATGCGATCAAACGCTGTCTTCCGCGTCTAGGAAAGGTCGTCGGCTTTGACATAGAAGCCGATGGCGCTGACCCGCTGCTTGTGAACATGAATTGCATAGGGTTCTCGGATGCTGGCGGTGACGGCCCAGAACATACCTACGTGATTCACCCATGGGACGCGAAGAAGTTTGGCCCTATCGTTTCAGAGTTTTTCCACACTGATAGAATATTCGTAGGCCATAATATTATGGCATACGATACACTCGTGCTTGAGCGTATGGGCACATGCGGTGTGAAGTTCGATGCGTCAAAACTCCGCGATACAATTCTCGCGCACCATGCGTATGTGAGCCACTTTCCACAACGCCTAGACCAACTCGTGTCGGAGTACTGCGATTCTGCCCCGTGGAAAATCCGATACGGTAGACGCGGCGGCGCGGACGAGAAGGGCCTTCCACCACACAAAATGCCAGGGCCTGAATTGCGCGCGTATAACGCGGCTGATTGTAGACTCGTCACGAAGGTGTGGCACGCAATGCAGCAAGATCTAGAGAAAGAGCGCTACACCTACGAGCTAGACTTTGAGTCTAGTCGCATGTGCAAAGACATGCAGCGTAATGGCATTCTGGTGGACAATGGAAGACGTCTGCATCTAGAAGCTAAGCTGCGTTGGAAAGAGCGTAACTTGCTGTCGAGTATGCGTGCAATATCCGGCATGCCTGACTTTACGCCTACGCGATATGCGGACATTCGCAAAGCTATCTTCGAGAGAATGGGCGTGCGGCCTCAAAGGTATACAACGACAGGCCTTATTGCAACAAGCGTCGGTGTACTTCAGGGATTGCGCTGCGCAGATACTTCGGCCGGCAAGCTTGCTGGTATGATATTAGATTATAAAGGTGCACATAAGGTTGTATCTACATATCTAAAGAACATAGATGAGGAATAGACCTTGGGTATAGTCATACACCAAGATCACAGGGTGCACCCAAATTGGAAGCCCTTCGGAACGGTCTCTGGGAGGCTTTCAAGCAAACAACAGCAATTACCTCGTCTAAGTGATCCGAAACACCCGGCACTAGAAGATCGCGTCCGTGAAATCTATGTGCCTGCGAAAGGCTTCGTGTACGGCTACTTCGACATCTCACAAGCGGAGATGCGCATGGCTGCAAACCTATCTGGTGACCCTATCTTTATGCAGATGGCATCAGAGAAGGATGTACATAAGGCTAACGCTCTATTGATCTTCGGTGCTTATCCGGAAGCTGTCGACGGTCTAAATAACGATATCAAGGGCAAAGGTAAGTTCTATCGCGATGTCGCCAAGAACGTTGGTTTCGCCGTGAACTACCTAGCTGGTGACGAGACGTTGTTCTTGCGTATCAATGATCAACCGTTGCCTAGACCAATAAGAATGCCTGAAGTACGCAGGATGCTTGCTATCTTACATATAAAGTTTAGAAAACACTTCAAGTATATCGAGTCTAATGTAGACTTCGCAAAAGCGAATGGCTATCTTCGTTCACCTATCGCAAAGCGCATTAGGTGGTTTGGCTGGTGGCCAAAGCCGACCGAGATAGCAAACTTCCCCGTGCAATCGGGCGTCGCCGATGTGATGAACGTGCGTCTGCCTCTACTATGGGGTATAACCCGAGGTGATGTTGAGCTCGTCGCAAAACTGCTCGGCTATCGCTGGCTTGGCGATCGCCTCCGTGTGCGCCCGCGTGAGGACGCGTGGCGAGCCCGCCTCGGCTGGCGTTACGACGACGCGCAAGCGCTCCTCTGCGAGCTACTCCCTCGGACTACAGGGGAGCTCCGTTCGACGAAACTTGTCGCGCAAGTGCACGACGCCGGTTACTTCGAAGTGCACGAAAAACACATCGCCGAACTACGTGAGCTCATTCGTATCGTTTGGGCGTGCAAAGTGAAACTGCCTGATAGCGGTAGAGAGTTTCTGCTACCTGTTGACAGCAAGAGGCGTACGAT
>OEHO01000030.1_pt1 | contig 10582 bp, 8 predicted proteins | sample 1539131 | NCBI WGS metagenome assembly OEHO01 (sample SAMEA4074282, study PRJEB22523) | metagenome | biome: Groundwater | place: Australia | collected 23-Apr-2015
CGTCTGGAGTTTGGAATAGTGGATTTCTAAATAGATTTCCATTCTTATAGGGTTCTGATACATAAAGCATTGGCTTACCTAAAGCTATGATGTCATACATTCCTGCTGAAGCCATAAATTGATTTCCTTTTAGTATGCAAATATCCATACTTTCAATGAATTTAAGATAATCGTAATAATTTATCTTTCCTATGAACTCAATCTCATCACCAAATCTTAATAAGTCTTTGCAGTCTCTTTTTGATTCTTCGTCGTGTACCTGGAAATATAATTTTAATTTATGTCCTTTATCATTAAGAATTGTTTTTAATCTATCAAGAATGAGAATAAATTCTCTCATGCAATATGTGATTTTCTCCCATGAAGATATGTAAACAAATACCTTTACTATGTTATCCTTTGGATTGAAATTAAATTCTTTGAATCCTTTATTATATATAGGAATAGGATTTAATTGAGGTAGGTATTTGACAGGTCTTTTACTTTCTCTTATTGTATAATCTAATATTCCTGTATATGGTGTAACAAATTCTACAGCTAACTTATGAATTCTTTGTATTTCATGAGAATAATTTACAATTGCTATTTCCTTTCCACATTTTATATTAGTGTCTAATCCACCAAAATAGAAATTGAAATCATAATAATCTCTTATTGGAGATTTTGACAGTGTAACTCTTCCATTAATGTTATCTAATTTGTTGTTAAACTCAAATGACAAATCTTTGAACTCACTGTTTATTAAGTTAACATCATAACCTAATTCAGCTAGACCAAATCCTATGTTAATGCACATACGACCTTCTCCTCTAAAGATTCCCCAGTGGTCAGTTATGTAGTTTGGACCTAATATTGTATATATTACAACTGATTTATTAGATGTTATCATATTAGATTATTTCTCATTTTTAAGTTGTTTGGTATAAATATTATGGCAATTTGACTCCTTTACCTTTCCATTTTTCTCTGTAATAATTAACATCATTTTTGTGCATAGAGTCGAATACCTCTTTTTCTATGTTCTGAAATGTTAGTTTGGTTTTACTTCTGTCATGTACCACTATAAAAGGTTTGTAATAAAACGGAGGCTTCCCTATTTCTTTAGTTCTTTCAAGGTAATCCCAATCATTTGCATAAAACAACAGATTTTCATCAAATTCACCAACTGTCTCATAAAATTCTTTAGTTATCAAGAAACATGAAAACATGTATCCTTCGTTGACATTTTTTCCATCTTTCTCAGAACCATATATTATACATTCTTTAGAATTGTTGATTGCGAATTTCATCAGTGTATAGAGACTCTCATATGTTAATATTATGTCATTGTTTAATACTAAACAGTAGTCGCAACCAACTTCGTAAAATGCATATTTGCATATTTTGTTCCACGATTTAGATACATTCATTTCTTCATTTTTTATTATATTTACTTCATTAGGAATATTTATGCTTGTTAAATCTGATAAGCAATCTACAAGAATAACTTCTGCATTTAATCCAGTTCCTACTTGTTTTATATTGTTTATAACAGAATTAATACATTTTTCTGTTAAGTTCTTTAGAATATTGTCTTTGTCTATCTTATATGAAGTTATTCCAACTACTACTCGTTCTTTTAGCATTGAATAGACTTCATATTTTTCTAAATTATTTTCTGTGAAATTAGATGGTTTTTTAATTTTAATAAACACACCTGGATGGGTTGTATCCTTTTCTATTCTTTCTACAACACAATCTGAAAATATATGTCCAATGTCTCTAAGTTCATATCTCCAGTAATCATTAGGATGTTCGTGGAATGCAAATCCCTTTGAACGTGTTGTGATTAATATAATGCCTTCTTTTTTACATATATTTTTTATTTGTGAAATTACTTTTCTCCAGTCCTTAACATGCTCAATAGTTTCTGTTGTCAATACAACATCAAATGATTCCTTTCCAAACACCTCTAATATATTTTCAGCGTTGCATATCACATCTACATTTTTTCCTTCCTTCATATCTATTCCAATATATTTTTCCGGATTCAAAGATTCGATATAGCTTCTTAAGCTTCCATTAACATCCAGTGAACCAATTTCTATTATTTTTTTTCCTCTTACTTCACTTAATGTCAAATTTCTCATACCAAAAGAAATGCAGGTTTTACTACACATGTCTCGCTCCAAAAAATACATAGTGATAATATAATGTTACCACTATTTGTCTTTAAGACCACTCAGTCCAGTGGTCAAAGTACAGTGATGGAGAGCCGCTAGTAGATGTTGTAACTTCATAATAGTATCCTGGAGGAACTATAAATGATATTGCTGATATAGTTGTTATTGCAGATGGTGTATGATATGCTCCAGATTCAACTGTGTTATTTATTCCCGGAGGAGGATTTGTTGAACCAACTATTCCTTGTATTACACACGTCTCACCTGAACCAACCATACAAAGTGCACTGACATCTACGAAAATTGGTTTTCCTAAACTGTTTTGATACACAGTATTATACGACCTTTGACTTTCCACATTTTGTTGATTTGTAAATATTGTCAGATTATTTATCTGATTAGTTAAATTATTAATCTGGTTATTTAGATTATCTATGTATGTTTTATTGTAAAATCCATCAGTATACTCATTGCTTCTGCATGGATTTAATGGACTTATTCCTAATTGAAAATCATAGAAAGTACCTCTATTTAAATCAATACAACCAGTCCACAAGCCTTCACTTGCTTGAACATTTGCTACTCCAATCGTTACAATTGACAATGCTATCATTGCCAGTATTATACAATTCTTTGTTTTATTCATATTTTGTCACTGTTCTTTTGTTTATATTCTTATTTTGAATATGTAGTCTTATTTAAGGTACTTTTACTCTTTAAACTTAACTACATTTTGATTAGGAAGCTTGTAGAATATACCTGTTCCTAAAGAATTTTTATATTCCTCTTTATGGAATACCATTTTTTCTACTTTATCTTCTTCTTCTCCATATTTGTTGTCTGGACGTGATGCATCTTTTGAATTTCCTGTAAATTCATCCCAAAACGACCTGCATAATCGTGTGTCATGGAAGCATATCATTCTATTATCTTTAACAAATTCGCCATAGTCTTCAAAATCTTGCTTTACATCATTGCTCCAATGTTGGGCATCAATCCACAGAAAGTCAACTTTATCTATGTTCTTTTTTCTTAGAATTGATTTAAGTTCACTTCTTGTGATATATTCATGTGTACTTCCGAATATCAATCTAATGTCTATCGGACTTGATGAGATATCCCATAATGGATTTGGTTTAAAGTCAATTCCTATATATGTTAATAATTCCTTTGTGTTTTTGTTCTTTGTTTTATGTGATACATTTGCTTCTGATAATAGAACTTGTTCCCATACTTTCATACCTCCGCCATCAGCCACACCTAGTTCTAGAATGCTGGTTATTTGTCCAAATTCATTAATATTTTCTTCTATTCTCTTTAATAACCACCATAATTCTTCAGAATCTTGCATTGGACCGCCTCTGAGTCTTGCTCCACTTCCGTCATCAAACACTTTATGAATTCCTGATGTAGAAGGATTCCAATAATTTAATAACTTTTCTTTTGCTATTAATGGCACTTTATTCATCTCTCTTGTAATTGCTCAATGTTTCTATTTCTCTTTTATTATTCTCATTTTTTCATGTGAATCTAAATATCTAAATATCATGTCAGGTATTCCTTTTCTTATGAATATCAAGAAATTGAAGAATTCTATTGATATTATGTGCCTTTCAAGCCAACTGTCATTAGTACTCAGTGTTTTACAGTGAACTAAATCCTTGAAATATTTTAATGCTTCTTTTGCTCCGCCAAACGAGTCGCCTGCTTCAAAGTCTTCTATTATGTAATATCCCCCATCTTTTAATATTGGAAATAGGAAGTTAAACGCAGTAATCATATCATTAGACATGTGAGAACCATCATCAAGAATCATGTCTATGTCATTTCCACATATTCTTTTAATCTTTTCAATGGTTTCTTTGTTAGTTATATCACCAAAGATAGCTTCAGTTCTAGGAATATCTTTACAGCTCATTACACATTCTTCTCTGTTGTCTACTCCATATATTTTGGTGTTAGGAAAAGCTTCGCTCCACGTTCTTAAAGAACTTCCATCAGCAATTCCAATTTCTAATATTTTGTTTATATCGTATCTTGAACTCCAGAATTTTTCGTAATAAACTGGAGTGTATCTATGTTGGTACTTATCAGTATTATATTTTTTTGCTATCAGAGATAATTCATCTTCGATATTTTTCAACATCTTCTCTCCACTTATGTTGTCCATGTCTTTTAGCTTTCTCCCAATCCACATTTTGATTTTCATCGGTTATTTTTAAATAATTGTCCCAGTAATTTATGTTTGTTTGTCCTCCTTCCTTTACATAACTTATTTGCATTTCTTTGTTACATCTGTCTTTGTTTATATCACATAATTTTTCATAGTTGATACCTGATGGATTGCTTTCTATTGATGACAACCCAAATATCTTTGGAAATGAACAGTCGTGTTGTTGAGTTGCTATTGTTGAGTCCTGCATTTTACATCTATCATAACTCATATCACTTAAGAATTTCTTTCCTTCTCCGATTGACTCCAAAAATGCAGGAAAGTATCCATGTTTTATTGTTTTTGTTATGAAAGTTAAATCTGAATTTGGACATGCACATTTAAAGTTATCAAATTTTCCTACAATATTCCATGTGTCTTTCCTAAATCCTATTCCATATCCAATACCAAGTCCTCTGGATATGTGGAATTTTGTTCCATCAATAATAAATCCGTTGTTAGATGAATGACCAACAGGAGCTACGTATCCTACAAATGGAACTTTTAGTATATTAACTAAGTCTTTAAAGAATTTATTTTCGACTCTGACATCAGAATTTAACATAAGTATATAATTACTCCCTGATATAGAGACTGCTCTATTAATTGATTCAGCAAGACCATAGCTATAACCATTATTTAGAATTACAGATGATACTTTACTTGATAAATTAGATATTATTTTTTCTTTTGTTCCATCTGTAGAGTTGTCATCATTAATGATAATTTCAAATGGAAAATTTGCATGTTCATGTATACTATTTATACATTCTTCCAGATAGTGATATCTGTTGTATGCTGGAATTACTATACTTAAAAATTCAAATTGGTCTGAGTAATTAGGTTGATTTATCATTTTATATTTTCTCCCTTATTTGATTTATAAAAATTTTATATGATGTATCATATTCATGGTCAATAGTTACATCTTTTAAATTCTTAAAATATTGCTGATATAATTCTTCACTGTTAATTATTCTATCCATTCCATGAGGTCCATCTACATTAAATAAGTTATTTATATATATACTATTTCCTTCTTCGTCTGTTTTTTGGAAATGATGTTCTCCTCTCGTTTCATTTTTCCATATTAGTGGAATTGCTCCCATACATATTGCTTCAAGATTCTGAGGATGTACTCCAGGATGTGCTGTATCTAGTAATATTTTACTTTCGTTTAATTCATTTAGAAACTCATCATGACCAATTCCAATGTAGGGTTCAATAAGTTCTTTTTCTTTTAAATTTTCAAATCTTTTTATGATATCAGTTCTTCCAGAATTTCTAGCTCTTTCTATTATATCTCCCCATAATAAAATTTTATATTTATATTTACTTTGCCATTTTTCCATGAATTCAAGAACTTTTTCACTTACTATTGAATAATCTGTATTTGATTCTTTATAGAATGCTCCTCTATTTCCCCATAACATTTTTTTTGAACTAAAGTTTCCCTTATCCTTAATTTTGTCTACTAGTGGATGAGGCATATATATTCCATATGGATAACCTATGTATTCTTTTTGGAATCCTCTTGATGGTCTAGCCATAAAATGATTTTTAATGTTTCTTGGAGTTACATAAGATAATAGTTCACTTGAATATGGACTTCCTCCCCATCCATGTATGTATATTTTAGATTTTATCTCTTCACATCTTTTTGGCGCATTTATGTTATCCCATCCAGGATCAATAAATATGTCGAAATCTTCTTTAATTTGTTGTGGAGGAAATTGAATATAATGTACTTTAACATTATTTGGTATAGGATATTTCATTGGGTCTCCCCACTGATATCCTATTATAGTAACATCATGTCCGTGACGTGCCATATTTAATGCAATTGCTAATATCCACGTTCCTTCACTTCTACAATGAGTACTCGGACCTCTGAATTCTCCTTTATCTCCAGAATGTCCAAATGGATGACAACTTACTTGACAAGCAATTTTTTCTTTTGACATATTTAATTTCCTATTAACTCTTTCTTAATTTACCACGTTCCTATACAAGGAATATATTTGTTGACGTAATTCGCAAAATTAAGAGCGTTGTCTAAATAAGATATAAACTGTTGTCTATCTATTCTCCCGACCCTGTCATAAAAATATGAGTGATATCTTTTTGATTCAGCTATAAATTTTCCTATGATATAAGAAGTTTCAGCATCATCATATATAATGAATGGAATTTTTTTCACTTGGCTGTTTTCTAAAAGCAAATTTCTGGAATATCCATATGAATCTAAAAATATTAAGTCCACGTTAAAATCTATATTATCGATAACTCTTTTGAACGATTCTATATCTTTCTCTGTTGGTGATATCATATTTATTATTGGTTTAACAATATTTTCATAATCTTTTATATTGTATTTTTTTAGCAAAGATAATGTTAATGGCATATATTTAGGGTCTTCTTCATAGCTTGTGAACTTTATGCCTTTCAATTCACATATCTTTGATAAAAATAAGGTTGATATTCCAGAACCAAATTCAATTACATGGTTTATATTGAAATTATAACCAATATTCTTTATCATTTTAACAAAAAGAAGTGCAGTATCTGGATATATTCCAGGTGAGTTTCCTATCTCATGAAATCTTTGCCATGCATCAAACCAGCTGATTCCTATGATGTTAATCAATTCCTTATCAAATGGTTTATATAGTTCTCTGTAATTAATTGGAAATGTATTCATGTTTACTTCCTAATTTGGCTTTTCAAATACATAACAATCATCTACATCTAACTCATTCTTATGGAATGATTCTTTGAATTTAAAACCAAAGCTTTCTACTAAATTTATCCAATTATCATGTGTCAATTGAGTTTCAGTATTTTCTAATAAGGTACTTTCATCCATTAGAAATATTCCACCATTTTTTAGTGCTTTAAATAACTGAGGAATAATTCTCTTTTTTTCATTCATCTGGTTATGCTGTAATACGGCTTTCATGAATATTATGTCAAATTCATTTTCAAACTTAATATTCCATAAGAAATTTTGGAAGAACTTGTCATTTGGATTGTTTTCTTTTGCAGTATCTATTGCATATTGACTTTGGTCTATTCCTGTGTAGTTATATCCAGCACCTTTTAGAGTGTTAATATATCTTCCTATATTACATCCTGCATCCAGTAGTTTCCCAGTTTGTTTATACTTTTGTAACATTTTTACTCTGTCCCAATCTGGATTATATGGATAATATATTTGTTTTTCTTTTAATACTTCATTCACATGTTCTTCCCATGATATATTATCTCCAAACTTTTTTTGTCGATATTCTTTATTTTCTACATACTCTTTTTCTTCAGGATGGAGAAGAAGATAGTATTTTAGAATATCTTTTAGTTCATCATCTTTCCAATTCATTTCATTTAGATTGATTATAACATCAAGAAGTTTTTTATTGATACTTCCTTTCTTGAGGTATTCATCAAATTGTTTGTATGTTGTTATTCCTAAATCATTAGATACTTTTCTTAATTCTATCCAATTAAGATTTCTTTCTTTTGAATTGTCTCCTCCTCCGCCTAAGAATATATTTCTCACACTTCTTTCAAGTTCAGTCCCGTTCTCTTTAACATGTTTATATGCAGTATTATTGTGAATTTCTTTCCAAGGATAATATCCTTGCTTTAACCATATGTGAGGATTTCCAACATATGGATTTGGTATATTCCAATGTAATAAAGGCTTTCCTCCTCTATTTCTCACATCTGATACTTCTCTTCCATTGACTGTTTTTGTGTCTATTACGTCAAAACTTACCATATCATAATTATTTCCTCTATCGGAGCTATTTATTATCTTTGGTATTTCTTTTGCCATTTCTTCTGTTGGAATTTCATCGTGGTCACAATTACCACAGAACATGACTTTTCCATTTCTTCTCACAAAAATTATGTGATTTGGGATAGTTACGTCATGAACAGTTCCTTTATAATTAACTTCTTCAAAATACGATAAACATCCACGTCCCTTTCTTATCTCTGGTTCTAGTTGATAGTGATTTGTGCTTATAACATACAATTTATGTTTACCTACTATTCTAATTCCTCTATCATTATATCCTCCTTCTCTTGGTTCATATTCAGAAATGGTGGAAGAAAACCCACATTTCAAAATTATCTCTTGTAAATCATCTGATAATTTTTTTGATGTCGTTGTCATTTTTTCGTTTGTTTCATAACTCTTTCCATCTCCTTTTACATATGTATGTAAAAACTTTATTAAGTGGTCTTTTGGTAATTTTTTAACGTCTTCTGGGTTATATTTTTGCGATGAATGTCCTCCTAATTTATGAAGATATTCCCACATCTCTCTGTGGTAAAATGTAATTCCAGTCTTTCCGTCTATTATAGGACTTCTCCCTATTTCTTCTATTAAACTGGATATTTCTTGTCTATATTCCTCATTTGAATTATGAATTGTTATTCTATATCCTTCTCCTCCATTTGATAATTTTACTATATCAGAACATCCTTCAGACACATACCACCCTAGAATAGGCATAAATATGTCATTTGGAATGTCTGAAATAATTTGTTTATCTTTACCAATCCACGTACCTGTTTTTTTGATAGCAAATCCTGAGAATTCAGACAATTTTGATGCAGTGTAAAACTTAAACTTAGGTGTATTTCCTATGTAGTTGTCCCTTTTTCTTGCATACATCGAATGATTAGGTGTTATCAATAAATCATAATGTTTTCCCTCTAATCTTAGCATTTTTCCTTCGTATTCATAATGATGAGCTTCTAATGGATGATGATATTCTATGTTTTCATTATCTGGATTTAGAGTAACAACTTAATCTTCTTTTGTGATATCAGGGAATTTCTTAAATCAGTGAGATGTTAAAATTTCAGTTTCAGAATCATAACATATCAGTGCCCATTCAGTTTCTGCATGGCTTATTGCTTTATTTTTATAATCTGAGAAATCATCAATCCAAGGCTCTACATGTATTTGAGTTCTATTGTCTATATCCTTAAGCTCCTTAATATCTTCTTCTGTGAAATTATCTCCTTGAACGTGTATTTCATTTACATAATTGTGCATGATTCTTATAGATTCTTTAATCATTGAAATACAATCATGATATCCCATAATGCACAATGCAATTGTATCACTAGATTTCGAACTTCCAATATTCTCAGATTTTAAATTTAGCTTCTTGGATATCATACTTATTTTATTAGGTTTTCTTGAGTTTTTGACTCCAGAAATATGTGTCTTTTTCATCCTATATTCATCAGAACTTCTAAATATTTCTGGAATGTCAGAAGGTTTTATTATCCTATCCATTATAGCTTTTGTATAATACCTTTTTCCTGCATCATCAGGCTCTCTGCCTAATATTTTTACATATGTCCTTGTAACAAAGTCTTCAACTTTGCAATACTTTTCTTTGTCATATTCACTAATGTCTGCACCGTTAACTGCTCTAATATCAAAATTATTGACTATTGTACTTCCAAACCTTTCCTTGTGCTCTTTTGAGTTTTGTAGTTCTGTAATGAAATCAGCCCTTTTTAGGGTTCCTTTCATTATTTTTTTAACATAATCAGATTTTCCTGCTTCATCTGGATGTCTTCCTAGAACCTTGTAATACATTTGAGTTACAAAATTTTCAATTTCTATTTCTTCAGATAGTTCTGGAACTTTGTCTATAAGGTCTTGAATCCTTTTGTCGATTTCATCTTTATGCTGAGAGAAGTACCATTTTGCACATTCTCGTGTTTCTGTCCCTTCTTTTGTTGGATGTGCTTTTAATGCTGATTCTAACCATAATCGGAACTCATCTTTTATTTTGTCCTTTTTTGTTGTATCGGTTTCAGTGTGCGAACTTGTTCTATAGTAACTATTAAGATATCTATCTATTCCCAACTCAACAAAATCTTCAAATTCTTCCCATTTATTAATTCCTATTTTACTGCATAACTGTCTTAATTCCATCCATAAATGATTCTTTGAGCCTACATTATCTCCTCCACCACTGATAAATAAATTTCTTGCGGCATTACACCAAATCTTCAGAGAAGATTTTTTGTGGACATAATAATATTCTTTTGGCAAGTTTACTGTTACCATTTTCCATTTAGTTGCAAGTGTTTCATGAACATTTTTTTCAATTCCTACTCCTTCGTAATGAATGTCATCAAATAACTTGAATATTAGCATTGGCTTCCAAAAATCAGT
>OEHO01000031.1_pt1 | contig 10451 bp, 6 predicted proteins | sample 1539131 | NCBI WGS metagenome assembly OEHO01 (sample SAMEA4074282, study PRJEB22523) | metagenome | biome: Groundwater | place: Australia | collected 23-Apr-2015
ACAAAACTTCATCGCTTGGCCTCATGGTGTTGATTGGATTGCGTATGCTAATGATACATCAACCGTATGGGTATCCAATTACTATGATGGAGAATTAAGAGCTTATGTCCCATCAAATCCAACGGCTTCGTTGCCACAACCTCCATTACCAACGCCTCCACCAATCCCGCCATTAGCTCCAATTTTCTTGGAAGTGGTAAGTGGTTCAGCAAAATTGAATTGGCAAGTAAGTGCCAGCACAAATGCTAATTATTACACCGTTCAAAAATCTTTAACTAATACAGAAGCAGGACCATACTCTGAAATTACCACGTCTCTAACGACACATTCCATAGATACTGCTGTATTTCCTAATAATACCTACTGGTATAGAGTGGCTAGTGTCAACAACAATGGAACATCTAGTTTCAGCAATTTAGCAGCCATTAACATCATTCCATGTAATAAAGCAGCGTTCGATCCAATCGTAATATCAGATTACATTTCTTATTCAAGTGGTTCGACATACAAAAACACGTATGGTGTTTTGTTACCATATACCACAAGTGTTAGTCAAAGTATTTCAGTTTGGGGACGTTCTCCTGACTTTGATGTTTACTTAACTTTGGTTGATTCGACAGGAAGCATTTTAACTACAGATGATTGGGATGGTTGGAATCCAACAGGTGACCAACAAGGATTTGGCAAAAATGCTGCCTTTGTTTATCATCTTGATAGTGGTTCATATTTCATTGAAATATCTTCTGCTGATAATAACGTTGGAAGATTTAACTTAGTAATTTCACCGGGTCCAAAACTTGAAACAACTTGGAGTAATTCCATCGAAACAGCGTATTGTCAGATGATTACATCTGTTGGATGGGTATTGGTTGGTGAAAATGGTGTCAATGCTGTTTGGTATAATCCTGCTGATGGAACGACAAAGGTTTATAATCCGGGTGCTGGTGTAAATTCGGCACATTATAGTCCAAAACAAGATAAATGCTATGTTTGGGGTTATTATCAGACGGGTGGACAATACACACAATCAATTGACGTATTTGATAACACCGGAAGTTTGTTACACACCTTGCTCTATTACAGAGGCGGGTCACCAACGGTCCCTAATATGGATTTTAGTGGATATTCCTGTTATGATGAAGTTAATGATAGAATTCTATACCACGATTATTCTGGATTCCATACGCCACAAAGATGGACATGTTTAGACCTTGCTACAGAAATCATCGTTCACACTGGCAGTTTGAAACCATTGAATTCGTGGTTTGCGGACGCTTGGCGTTCAAGTTACTCTGACATTAATAATGCTTATTACATTGGATTTACAGGTTATCATCCAATGATTAAAATTGATGCTTCAAGTTTTGCCATGTCATTGACGACACAACAAACAAGTATCATGGCGGAATATATTTCTAGTAGTAACGTGATGATGATTCGTGGTGGTGGAACTCCGGGCACAGTTCAATTCTTTGATCCTTTAACGGATACTATCATCCATAACCAGACGGATTTGCCAAACGCAGGTATGAACAATTCTTTGTTTGATGCTGGCGCTTCTGGTGACCTTTGCTCTAACGCATATGTGGTTTGTATTGACCCTAAATCAGGTGATGGTGGAGTTAATAACAAATCGGGTGTAGCTTTATTGGATAGAAATACTTTCTTACCAGTAAACTATTTGGCAATCAATAATGATGTTCCGAGTGGATTTGCTCCTGATGGTTGGTACACTTATAGCACAACTTTTGACCCGTCTTCTTCAAAGGTCTATTTTGCTCAACAATCTTATGATTTTGATATAGGAAGATTATACTCAATTATTCCTTCAAGAGCATTTATGCCAATCATTTCACCTTTCACATCATCCGCCTCAGATACGGCATCTTGTATGACGTTTAAGACGGAACTTACTCTCACTCACTCACAAGCAACTAGAGTTTTGGGAGATTTAGTTTGTTCATCAAAAAATACAGCAAGTAATGCTCAACAAACTCTTGTGGTTTCTGATATGGAACTTGATGATTCGTTCACACAACTTCATAACTTCAACAATATCTTTATGAGTGCTAGTGGACAGTATTTCAACAATTATACTGGTTCAACATACATTCACGGATATTCAGGCAAGAATGCTGTATGGGCTAATAACAAATACTATATGATGAGCGACGGAACCACTGCGCAGAGTGTCTTTGGATGGACTCCTGTAAGTGGAACTGCTATGTTGGTATTTGATAACACAGGAAGTTTATTAACTACCATTCCTCTTACCTATGGTGGTAGAGATTGGGATTCGGATGGAATATCATCTATTTGGGTATATGAAATGAGTAATGGAAGTAGTTCATATATTGAACAAATTGATACTACCACGGATACTATTTCCAACACATACGCGGTAGCTTATTCCTATGGAACTCCTGAATCTATGTCGGTATCGGCATCAACAAATCCGGGAGTAGGACAAAAGGAATACCCATATTTTAGTCGTATTTTTGCGTTTAATAATGGTGGAAATTCTACTATATTTGTAAATAATATCAAGCATGCGTCAGACACAGGAAGTGGAGATCGTATTGAACTTGCTGCTGGTGGTTGGTATCTTGGATACAATGAAGTATTGGATTTTAGCCAAGGACAATTCAAGAAATGGTCTGGTGGTGCGGTATATTGCCCTCTAACCACTAACATATATTGGACAGCCGTAGATGTTAATAATACTCCAATCATTGTTGAAACAAATACAAATCTTGGTCTTATTTCATCACACAGTTTAAGTGGTTGGGAAGTTCCATCAATGGTTTGGAATAAAAAGAACCGAACGATTGAAATGTATTCAAACATCGGAGCATATGGATTGTATATTTATGACCCAGTAGCCAAAACACTTGTTTGTGGCGTTGACACCACCATCACAGGTTCACCTATGGGTGATATGGGGTGGAATATTGATGCCAATGTTACCAATGGTGACGTTTATGTTCCTATGAGATACGTTGACAGTCCAGCATACCCGCCACCGGGCACAGGTTCGGTTAAAGTCTGGAAAGTCTAATGATTAAATCTCTCAAGAAATATCAAGTTCAGTTAACCCCGTTTGAGGCAACTAAAGACTGGGCACTGAATAATTTTGAGAATCAAAATCTTCTTCTTACCGAAGATGATTGGCCAATTGCTTTGGAATTTCTTGATTATGGTGATGGAACAGAACTTCCTCAAAGCAACACATTTTGTGACATTGCTTTGGAACAACAGGATGATGATAGAGCAACCATAGAAGAAGGGTTGAAAGTAACCGGTCCATTTTATCCAGACACGGACCCGCAAAACCAAGACAAAACATATCAACGTCCAATTTGGTATCAAGTCAGGGCAATGTTTTATGACAACTTTTTGAACCCGACACAAGTTTGGGGTTCTGAAAATATTGACTTTGAACTTTCCAAAACAAAACGAAAATTAGCAGATAAGTTTAGGCTTTACGATCTTCCAAGGAATGTATTTGGTGATAAGATGACACCGAAGACCATCAATTTGTATGATAATTCTTTGGATGATGCTTTTGATATAACCGATGATGGAAATGGAAATCTTTTTGCTGGAACCGAAATCTTTTCTCATAAACAGGAGGTTGGAGATTTCCTAAATGGATTTATAACAGGTTCCAATCATTACTGTGATTGGTATTGGGCGAATGGTGAAATAGTTTATCGTGATTATCCTACTTTAACCATGTCATTTTGGTTGGGTGAAATGATAGATTGGTTAAAGAGAGACAGTGCTTCTGTTCGTGTTGGATTTTCAATCGGAAATGTTCAAGATTTCCCTGTCATTGATTATCCTGTTATGAGTATGTCTTTTGCTCGTGGATATTCCACGCAAAGCGCTTTTCCAGTCATAATAACAGGTTCATATCCAGCAGAAACATCATCATTGTCTGTAAGTTTTGCTTATGGTGATTCAGAAGAAACTGTTCAAGTTATAACATCCAGCTTCGATTCTTCATCATTGAGTGCATCTTTCGTTAGTGGTTCTTATAACCTGACAACGTTTGTTGAAACTTTGAGCTTTGATTCGACTTCTATGAATATGAATTTCGTGAGTGGTAATTATAATTTCACCACGTATGTTCAAACAATGAGTTTTCATTCAGCATCATTGGGTATGTTGTTTAGAAATGGAATTTATGGACCATAATTATGAATAGAAGTGGTATGTAACAAATATGTATAGTAACAGTGAAAGGCAATATGAATAACAAAGAATTAGTAGAAAATCCAAAAGAAACTATGGTTTCAACAGCCATTGGGCAATCCTTGTCTGGTAAATTTAAGACAGCTATCATAAATAGCGATGGCACTACTGCGTGGGAACAGGAAGATTGGCAAAATAACTTGATCCTTAATCAAGGAATGGAAGCAGTAATATCTTACACTTTTGCTAATTGTATGAACCTTTCTTGTGGTGGAACAGGAAATAGAGCTAATTCATTTTATACAAATGTATCTTCCGCCTCTCTATCTTCTACTACAGTAACACTCACTCCTTCGGGTAATCCTTTAACAGGTATTCAAGATTTCACTGGTTCTGTTGCTGGCTATACGCAAATTGCTCAAATTGGTGATATGGTGAGATTTGATGACGGAACTGAACAAAGAATAACAGCCGTAAATCCTCTTACTCTTACTGTTACGCCGGGTGGTTCTGCTCCATTACAACCATTAACAATTTGGAAAACTTCTCAGGTTGGTTTGCAATCATTGTATCGTTATGCTTGTGCAGGTTCTCCCGGTAATGGAACTGCGGCCGGTTCATTTTGGTTTTCTGGCACTGGCTACTGTGGAACTCAGACGGGTGGTGGCCTTGCTCCAAACGTTATTGGACTTAGAAGAACTTGGGATTTTGCTTATGAAACCGCTTCTGTAATTTATCAAGAAGCTGGTGTTGGTTGGACAGGAAACGGAAATGTTTATAATCCATCGTTTGCAAATACACAAGTTTTCAGTAGAGTGTTATTGAACCCTACTCTCTCTTTGGTTGCTGGACAAAAAATGAGATTGATTTATGAATTAGATGTATCTATTCTTCCTTACACAAGTTCTACTGGTGGATTTGCAATGACAGCATCCATTACTAATTGGCCTGTCGCTCCTGCTACCGATTTAGGTGGATTTTACAATGCCCAAGGATATTACATTAATGGAATTGACACAAACGGAAATACAAATGGATATAATCCACTCGAAGCTGCGGGCACTGCATTGTGTTTTATTTCCGACGCGTCGGCCCCATGCTCACCATCAGGAACTCAAGCAAACAGAGCAGGAAGCAGGCCAAATACTTATGTAGGTGTTAATACGGTTGATGCTTATGTTCCAATGAGTTTTACAATTTACAAAAACTTTTTGTTTCCAACATCAACCACTTTTAACCCAGCAAGTTTAAGAACTATGGGAATAGGAGCACAAACGGGTGGTGACCCTGCTCAAGCTAATGCGTTTATTGTAGTATTTAATCAAAATCAAACAAAGACAAATACACAAACTTTAGGATTGAGTTGGGTTTGGAATTGGGGTAGAGTGCTGTCTTAAACTTGCATTCTTAGCCTATTTATTGCTATGATTGCACAGGTTTACAACCAAAATTTCGGATATTCAGTCGCATGTGATGGATATTGGTCCGCCGTGGGCAATCCGATTTCTTTTCGATATGACCCGTTAACCGCAAGCCTTGCCAGAACGGGGTCGGTTGATATTTACAGATACAATATCAATACAGACCTTCACGACCTTAGATACAGACTTTATAGGCCATTAACCGCAGTTGAAGAATTGATTTTATCAACCGAATACAACAATTCTTCTACAATTCCTACCACTGGTCCTGTTTGGCTTCTTAAAACCGAACCAACGGGGTCGGTTCCAGTTACGGCAGACAAAATGTTATTGGTAGATGTTGGAAATTATTTCACGTCTTCTGAGGATGGATATGGATATACCGTTGATATGCGGGACACCCTTTTAGCGGTCGGCTGTCCATATTTTGAAAGCACATTTACATTTACCACAGGGTCAATCAGAGTGAGTGGTTCGGTTGATAGTGGTTCAAGTTACGTTGACCTTTTTGACCTTTCTGCTTTGGATGTTGACCCTTATGCTAAGCGTGCTCAACCTGTATTGTATAGCACATCTTCCATAGGTGGATATGTTTATCTTACAGTAAATGTCATACCAAATCAAGGATTTTCTTATATTTTGTTTCAAACGTTGAACTTGGTGATATCAGGTTCACAATGGCAAAATATTTCATTGGTTCCTGTTCCATTTAATGCTGGTGGTCTTTATCAAGTTCCTACAGGTCTTCAACCATCACAATTTGTAAACTATCAGGCAAGAATATCTGGAGTCGTTAATACCAACCCGTATATTACCACCATTTATACTCCAAATACAGCATTGACTAATTCATTTGGATATTCTCTATCATTGAATGATGAGTGGCTTGCGGTAGGTTCACCACATGAGTCAGGTAGTAAAGGTGCTGTATTCATGTTCAGAAAACTTGCCAACAACAACTACAGTTGGTCATTTTTCCAAACATTGCCTACTCCGCCGGATATAATGCCGGGAGATAATTTCGGGTCCGATATCGGTATGAACAAAATGAGTTCATCGTATAGTTGGAGTATGGTGGTTGGAAGTCAAAAACTTAGTCAATCACACGCTTACGTATATCAATTTGATGGAACGAAGTGGTATAACATTCATACGTTGAGTCCTGATAGTAGTTCTATCTATCCCCTTACTTTTTATCCGACAAAACCTATTGTGGTTGGTTATCCAAACACACAAGATTTATTTGGATATTCTGTTGCGATGTATGGTGAGAGCATCATTGTAGGCGCTCCACACGATAGAGCTATTCAAGAATACTCAGGTTCATCAGAGTATCATCAAGGAGCTGTTTATTTCTTTGAGAAATGTGCTGACCAAATTCATTACTACGTAGTAAGAAAATCGTATGGTAATGAGAAAATCATGAAGAACAACCAACTTGGTTGGTCAGTGGACATGCACAACAATTTTGCCGTTGCTGGTGCTATAAAACTCAATGCTTTGTCATCATCCATTTGTTATCTTCGTGGTTCTCTTTTCCAAGATCATTTCTGTGGAGATACCACCGAAGAAGCATTGAATGGACAATTTGTCCTATACAACAAAACGACGGGTTCTATTCCAACACCATTTACATCAAATACTGATTGGGATATTACGAATATTTACCAAGTCAAAAAGAGATTTTTGAGTCCATACCGTGTTTATGGATGGGATACAAGTATTTGTCATCAATTCATAACAATCGGTGCTCCTATGTTGATTTCTGGTTCAGGAATTATTATGGATTTGAATGCTACCACGGGAAGTTTTACAGGCAGTCTTAGTGTAATCGGTGATTTGTGTGGTAAGGCTTACATCTATAACTTGAAAAACCTAAGACCAAACTTCTATGTTGGAAATGTTTTTTATAGAAATGGTAAGATTGTTGTTATGACTTCTGGTTCAAAATTTGAAGGATTACAATTGAGTAATATCGTTGGTAGTGAATACGAATATGAACTCGACTTCAAATCAAAACAAACCGTCTATGAAAAACAGGTAGTTTGTCCTGTTGAAATAGGAGAGTTCAATGTCAGCACAAATCCTACAGCGGTTGTATTACCAGATGCTGAGTTTGATATCAATGGTAATGGTATGTTTGACTTTCAAGATGCCGACGTTCTTTTGAGATATATGGCCTACAAGAACACAGAAGGTTCAGGACAACCTGATACCGACTGGAGTTCTTCGATTGTTGACACAAGCACGGATGAAGAACCAAGTGTCTATAACATGTATGCCGGTCAATACCAAGGAACCGATGCTTTATGGACATCAAGTTATTCAAACATAAACAACAACGTTTCTCCTGATTTGGATTTCAACAACGATAACAAGATTGACAATCTTGATATGAATATTTTGTGGAAGTATTTCATTTACAGGCTTACCCAAAAGAATTACGAAACTTGGATTACTCCATCATCTAAAAACAAGTATTTGAGCAGTATTCTGGACTATTTGAACAGTAAAACGCTTAGAACCGCGCCGCCGCTGATTAACCCAACTTTCACCCAATACCACGTTTCATCAACAGCAGACCCTACAGGCTCATATCTGGCGCCAACCGTGACCAGTGTTGGCCTTTATGATGGATGTGATTTAGTGGCTATCGCCAAGTTGGGTTCACCAATCAAAATAACTCCAGATTTCCCAATCAATTTTGTTGTGAAAATGGATTTCTAACTATATTTATAAAAGGAGACATACATTATGCCAACGCCAACAGACAGACCATCATTGAAAACAAGCCTATCTCAAAGATACGCCGGACAGAGGGCTGGCGGCGCATTTGATGCTAAGAACATCCCTACCCAACCGGGCCAAAGAGGCGCTGAGGGTGGTTTGGGATTGGGTATCCAAGAACAACAATACACCATCCCATTGTTTAGAATTGCTTCATGGGCTTTTCTACAACAATCCGATTTCAAGAACAGTGGAAAAGACCTTTCCCTATATGTTCAAGGATTAAGCACCGTTCCATACGATAGCTCTTTTCCTTCGTAAAAGATAAAAACTTTTTCCAAAAAACTCCTTATACTTGTATTTAAGAATAAGGAGTTTTATTATGTCCCTACAAAAAATCAAAGTTTCAAAATCAGAGTTGCTTACAATCGTAAGAGATAACAAGAAAAAACACGACGAAATCTATGAGGCTGCGGAATCAGGTTATTGGTTAGAAGCCGAAGAATTTCTGAAAAAACATCAGAAAGACCAACTTACGGCTCTCAAGAAAAACTACCAAAAGACTGTCAAAGACCTAAAGAAACAAGTCGCCAAAGAGTTACGAATGGTAGAACAAAAGAAGAAGGATGGTTACTTCTACATGCGCAAGCCGTTCCCAGAAAATCATTCGGATGATTACCAAGGCGCTATTCAACGTCTTGAATTGTGTGTTGACCCAGAGATTGAATTGGAAAACAACGAGTTCGATTCTTATGTCAGAAATAAATGGGCGTGGCGTTCAACATTTTTGTCAACCAATTCAGGATATGCCAATAGTTACGCCGTCTCAGGTTCTTGGGCTAGTTGTTCGGTGTCATCATCGTATGCTATGAATAGCACGCCGTATATTGGCACAGGTTCACTAATGTCTTCTCTAGCCAACTTCTAAAATCTATGGTATTGGGGTTAGACGCATCCACATCCATAGTCGGTTGGTGTTTCGCCGATGGGAAGTCTGTGATAGACGCCGGTTTCCTTAACATTTCCAAATTGGAAACAAACAAGGAAAAAGGAAGGTCGGTCATAGACTTCCTATCTATTCACCCTCAAATAGATAAAGTAAATAAAATCAATCTTGAGGCAGCCTTGTCAGGCTTCGGTGGTGGCCTCACTTCTCAACAAACAATCATCACACTTTCAAGATGGAATGCCATACTTGAATACATGCTTTCGGAGAAATTTTCTTTTCCGGTTGTTCTCTGTAATGTCAATACCATGAGGAAGGCAGTCTTTGGAAAAGCCAGAATCAAGGGTATCAAACCGAAAGAATATGTGAAACAACAAATCCCCTTGGTTGTTTCAAATATAAAGGGGTTTGAGAAATTGAATCGTAAAGGGGAATGGGATGCTCACAACAGCGATATGTATGACGCAATCGTTTGCGCTTTATATGGATAACCTCCATATTTATAAATAGCACAAACTTTTGACTGAAACATATGGCAAACTATCCTAAATACAATTTAACGGGTAAACTTCCGGCGTTTACTTACCAGAACATTGTTCAATACAATGTTGAATCAGCATCCTTCGTGGATAGTTTGGGTAATGACCTTCCACCAATCAATATTACTGCGTCGGTGTCCGAAACAGCTTCCTTTGCTATTTCAGCATCATGGGCACCATCCGCTGAGGGAACCGTTGAATCGGCTTCTTGGGCTAGTCAATCACTTTCTGCTTCATCAGCAGGTGCTCCATTTGTAGCAGGAATTAATACAAGAGATTTTTATAGCTCGGGTGTTTTTTACGACTCTATTGATGCTTTGATTGGATTTAATAATACGGTCAAAGGAGACTACGGTGGAAAATTCATTGGTATTGGTTCGGGAAACCCTGCCGGAATCAAAGCAATTACGGAACTATGGTCTGACAGTGATGGAGTAAATAGTGCTTATAACGGAATCCGAATGTCCGCTCTTAACGGCGGAACAAATGGTAACGTTTCACTCAATTGCGACCTGAATAACGTAGGAATATACTTGAGTCAAAATGGGCAACAGGTATTCACCGTTCAGAATAATACTGTAACCGTGACGGGAGAAATCCAGAGTTACCAAAGTGATTTAA
>OEHO01000032.1_pt1 | contig 10261 bp, 9 predicted proteins | sample 1539131 | NCBI WGS metagenome assembly OEHO01 (sample SAMEA4074282, study PRJEB22523) | metagenome | biome: Groundwater | place: Australia | collected 23-Apr-2015
ATGAGGCTACATGAAGCTTTTGAAAAACTCAAAATAACCGGGTTAGCAGAAGAATTACAGTTAAATTTGGATGAATTTCAACAGGGCCAGATAAAGTCAGATGAAATGTTTTTTGAATAGGGATTGATATTTATAGGCATGAACAATTTCATTAAGTTAATTGGTTTGTTGGCCGGCCTCACAATTCTTGCCGGTTGTGCTACCGAAGTTGGTGTTGGCTATGTTCCACCACCTGAGCCTGTTGTATATTATGGATGGTATGGCGGATACTACGGGCCTTATTATTGGAATGGACCTGTAATCATCTATGGTGCGCCTCATGGTTGGCATGGACATTACTATTACGGTGGCCCAAGACATTTTGCTCCGCCCCCACCCCACAGAGGGCCTGCGCCGGGAGCCCCAGCACCACGTCCACACGGACCACCGCCCCAGCACCCTTAATTTCGGGTTTATCTTTGGTTTGTAATATTTATAAACATGGCAGATAGACCAATAGAAGTTCCGAGAGACAATCCAGAAGATAAGAAGGTAACAAGAGACGTTGAAGCTTATCTTCTTGACATGTTTTCTGTAAACAATGAGGAACCATTTACTTTCAAAGAAGTATTAGGTTCTGTGAGAAGTAAGTTTTCTTCGGTTTACGGTTGGGATTTGGAAGCACACGTTGCGTGGGCTTTAGACATGCTTCATACAAATCATTTAGTTAAACGTGTTGGGCCGGGAGTTTGGGAAGCAGATGAAGGACCCGATGATGTTTATAGTGAACGTGAAACTGGCTACGCTCCCGAAGGTGAGTTTGTCCATCGTGGAAAAAATTTTAACGTCAAAGACACTTCCCGATTTAGAAACAAAGTTGAATATAATCAAGAATTGTTTAAGGCCGAATTTCTAGTAAAAACTATGAAAAATATGGGCAAAACCGAAGAAGACATTTACGCAATGCTTCAATCTGGTGGAACGCCCTTCAATCCGGTCGCTATAAAAATCGCTCTAAAGAAACACTTCCAAGGCGTCCAAGTATAAGGGCTTGACTCTCCATAAACTGATGGTATCATATCCTCAGTGAAAATCAAGACAGAAGCGAAAGACCTATATCCAGCGGTCATCTGTATGCAAACCAACTGTCGCTGGGACAGAGTATGCGCTAATCACGAAACTGCTGGCGACTTTAGATCAGAGGGCGGTTCAAGACCGATATTGACTTTGAGAAACGGTGAAGTGCATTGTGAAACTTTTCATTCGCCGGGTGATGGATACGAACCCCACGAAACTCCTACAAGAACCGCTCCCTATGAATGGGGCAATGCAATAGTTTGTTGGCGGGATTTGGTGGAAGAAACCAACAACTATGAAATTTGACCGACCAGCCATGTTTGAGAAGGCACCGCCTGACCCCAGTTTTCCGCCTCCCGGCACGAAGGTAGAATATAGAGGCGTTCATCCTTTTTGGTTCACTGATATTATTCAGAACGCAAAGGATCATTTAGTGAAAGGAAAGGAATACACGCTCAAAACTGTTGATGTGGCATCCAGTTGGGTTTGTGTGACTTTGGAAGAAACTGGGGATTTGCAATACTCCCTTCATTTTTTCATTTGGGAACCGTAATTTTTTTGCGCTTTTCATTTTCCGTCCCTATATATGAGCGTTCGGAACGATTGAAAACGTTTGCCACTAACCCGAAGTTAGTATAGTATGGTCAACGTTAAGACAATTTTAGATGCTAACAGCAGAAAAAATTTCTATTGGAAAGAAAAACAAATGGCATCTAGCTAATTTTAAGATTCGCACAGCAATCTAATTGACAAAAAACGAATCTTGTTTAATTTGAGATAGGAACAGCAATCACGCTAAATAACAACTATCTCGACAAAAGAAAAGGAACCGTTATATGAGCACTATTAAGAACGCAACTCAATTCGGATACGAAGACGTTGAAGCCGTCCAAAACTCCATCGTCGAAAACCGTTTCCGCCCAACCGTCAACCCTCTCGTCGCCGGCCTTGAAAACGCCAGCAATGTTACCGTCACTGAGAATCTCGCATTGGCTTACAAGAGCACTCTTGATTCCCTTCTCGACTTCTTTGGTAACGCAGGTGCAATGCGTAAGCGCACCGAAGCAGAGGTTATCCAGCTTTTCAGTAAGGCTTTCGCCGAAGACCGTCTTTTGGCTTTGAAGACCTTGTTCTATATCCGCGACGTGCGTGGTGGACAAGGTGAGCGTAAGACTTTCCGTGTCATCTTGAAGTGGTTGGCACTCAACTACCCAGAGATTGTTCGCAAGAACGTTCTCAACGTGTCAACTTATGGACGTTGGGATGATATGTTTGTTCTGTTTGGCACCGAGCTTGAACAGGATGCTATCAATGCTATGGCCCAACGCCTAGCCATTGACTGGCACGCCATGAAGGCGAAGAAGAGCGTTTCACTTTTGGCCAAGTGGCTAAAGTCTGAAAACACTTCCTCACAGGAGTCTCGTGTTTTGGCTACCCATTTCCGTAAGGCTTTGGGTTGGAGTTCTAAGAAGTATCGTAAGACGCTTTCTACGCTCCGAGCTTACATTGACGTAGTTGAAGTCAAGATGTGCTCCAAGCACTTTGACGAAATCAACTTCGGTAAGTTGCCTTCCAAGGCACACTTGAACTATCGCAAGGCTTTTGAAAAGAGAGCCGGCGAAAGCTACAAGGAATATCTTGCCCGTGTTGAAAAGGGCGAAGACAAGATCAATGCAGCCGCATTGTATCCATACGACATTCTCCGCACCGTGGTTGAGCAGGGTCAAACCGCTACTTCCTTGAAGGCGGCAGATTTGCAGTGGAAGTCACTCCCTAACTACATTGAGGGCGATGGTAAGGGATTGGTTATTGCTGATACGTCCGGCTCAATGCACGGACTCCCTCTATATGTGTCAGTTTCATTGGCGATTTACTTCGCTGAGAGAAACAACGGCCCATTCAAGGACGTTTTTATGACGTTCTCAATGCGCCCATGCTTCCACCGACTTGTTGGTAACAACATTTTGGAGAAGTGGAATAACTTGGATTCAGGTGGTTGGGATGGAAACACCGACCTACAGGCATCATTTGACCTGATTCTAAAGACTGCGGTGGCAAACCGTGTCGCTCAGAAGGATATGCCTTCTGTTCTATTCATTGTATCAGACATGCAGTTTGACATGGCCAGCACGTCAAATGACAAAACGAACTTTGAGGTAATGAGAGAGAAGTTCGAGCGTGCTGGTTACAAGTTGCCAAACGTTGTTTGGTGGCAGGTAGATTCACGTCAGAACAACGTGCCAATTAAGTTCTCTGACGCAGGATGCGCATTGGTAAGTGGAAGTCATCCTTCAATCTTGAAGCAGATTTGCACGACTCAGTTCTTGACTCCTATGGGGTTGATGCTGAAGGCAATTACCGACAAGCGTTACGACGCAGTGGTAATCTAAGTGTTTGTTTGTATCGCAAAAGGCGTGGTGAGAAATCATCACGCCTTTTTTTTATAAATTGACTTAGGCGTGATGGGTGGTATAATGTTTATCGTGTTATGGGGAAAATCAACGTCGAAAGAATTAGACGCAAGTTAGAGGAAATCCACAGAAATGAAATTATGAGTGAAATGAATCTTAAAGCATTTGGTGATGCGCCTGTTGCCGTTCCACCAAGAAACCGACCAACAAAAGCAGGACGAGAATCTTCACCAAAAATTGATGATGGGGAAAAAGATTTGCTTAATTCAATTTCACTGGTTCAATGGGCAGTTTGTGGACCTCACACATACAAACCAGTTTCTTCAACATTTCCCAAACTTGAAAGCGGTGTCTATAGTGTCGCCGTAAGTCAGTATCACGGAATTATTTACCAAAAGAAAAGTATCTGTGTTGACGACCTTCTAAGATTTCCTGACTCCGTATCCGACAAAATCCTTGGAGAAATTACCCAATTCTGGGGTAAAGGTCAACAATTCAAGGATCACGGCTTCCTACACCGTAGGGGGTATTTGCTACACGGCCCCGCGGGTAGCGGCAAGACCTGTCTTGTCCAACAAATCATTTATGATATTGTCAAGGCTGACGGTCTTGTGTTTCAATGCACGAACCATCCCGCCGTATTCAATGACGGTCTATCCCAATTCAGAAAGGTAGAGCCAAAGCGTCCTGTAGTCTGTTTGTTTGAAGATATTGACGCCATCGTTGAAGAACACGGCGAAGACGAAATCCTCACGCTCTTGGATGGTGAGAATCAGATTGACAGAGTGCTCAACATCGCTACAACCAACTATCCTGAAAAATTGGATAGAAGATTGGTTGCCAGACCCCGAAGATTTGATAGAGTGTTGGAAATCGGTATGCCATCGCCTGCTGTTCGCAAGATGTATTTTGAGAAGAAACTTAATGTTTCTCCGGCAGAGATTGATAAATGGGTGGCTTCAACCGACAACTTTTCATTTGCGGCTTGCGCCGAATTGGTTATTTCGGTGTGTTGCTTTGAGAAAAAGTTTGAGTCAGCCGTTGAAACGTTAAGAGAAATGATGACGGCTCAACTTCACAGTAGAAAATATAACGTTGATGAATCCAACATCGGATTTCAAGGCGTTTTCAAAAACCAGAAATAATATGGCAGACAAATACAAATACAAACTAGGTGAGAGAGTTTACTTCTCTATGGGTCAAGGCACTAACATTGAAGGTTGGGCAAAAGTTGCCGGCTGTTCTACTGAACCAATGGAAGGATTGGGCAGAGGATGGATTGTCGAATTGGAAGAACCAAGACAAATTGATCCAAAGATTTATCCATTCAGCCATATCGTCATTTTTGACGTTATGATTAAGGATGGACCAACCGCTACAACGGCCACACCAGCCCCAGCACCTACAACATGAGAAAGTGGATAGTAGAAGGATTATCAAACCTGCTCAAATATCCTATCAAGTTCTTTTTGTGGACGGTAGGCATATTGATTGAAGCGGTTGCGAAGGCGGCGGAAAAAGCAGACCGTTGAAAGGGCTTGACTTTTTATACCGTGCTGGTAAAATACCACGAACATTAGAGAACAACAAACACAAAAATTATGAATGACATAGAACAACGAAGAAAGAAAATTGAGACAATTGCGAAAGTCGTCGGCCTCGGTATTGCCGGCTTTCTATTCGCTCCCATTGCCTACGCTACCATTACTGGCCTTGTCAGTTTGATTGTCGTCGGCGTCATCGGTCTGGCCGTAGTGAACATCGGTGTTCCTTGGTTTGCCATTACTATGGCTAATTGGCGATTGAAAGCCATCAAGGCCGCCGCCGCTGCCAATCCGATTGAGACATTGGAGAATCAATACGCCGAACGTGAACAGGCGCTCCTCAAAATCCGCGATAACATCAAAGAGTTTCACGCTGTCATTCAAGAGCTTTGGAGTCAAATTCAGGAACACAATGAGAAGTATCCTGACCGCCCTTCTCAATTCCTTGAGAAGTATAACAACATGAAGGCTTTGCTCGCCCTTCGTTCCAACAAATATAAACAGGCACAGGCCAACCTCAAGGCGTTCGGTGAACTTATCGAAGAAAAACGTTCTGATTGGAAGGTGGCACAGTCTGCTGCCAAGGCCATGAAACTTGCCAACGTTGGCGAAGATTTCCAATCCAAGCTGATGCAGGATACTGCCCTCAACACCATTCAGGACGGCCTCAATATGGCGTTCTCTGAACTTGAAGTGAGTTTGCTCGATGAACAACCGGCGACTCCTACGGCCACCGTCACGGTATTGCCTTCCAATGAGAAGGCGAAGGTTAATCAGCTCGCTGATAAACCGGCAGGTCCGCCTACCCTTGACCTTGTGTTCGACGAGAAAGAGTCAGTATTCTCTCCCGTCAGCAATCGCCAGAAAATCGCAACGGCCTAATTAACAACACTTAACATAAACGAATGATGAAATACAATCATCGCATCGGTTATCATCCTTGTCATCGTCATCGCCGCACTTGCCCTCAAAGGTTGTGCCAGCGCAGGCGCAGTGGATGAAAACGGAAATCCAATCGCAACCGAAACTCAACCGCAGTAACAATTAACAAACACTTAACCAATAGAAAAACAAACAAATGAAACTAATAACACAAAAGTTCATCGTATGGGCCATTTCGTTGATGGCGTTCGTAGGAGCGGCAAACGCTCAAACCAATTCCCTGTTCATCAAGGGTAACATGGAAATCAAATATGTCACCCGGCAGAACCCGGTGGGCACCAAGGGTATTCAAGACAAATACGACATTAACCTTAATGTCGCCAACAGTGTCTTGTTTCACGGTGACATGACTGACCGGCCTCAAATCATTGAAGGCTTATTCAGTAAGTCTGTTACCCAGCCACGTTCGCTGAAGTATGACGTGTCTTGTGACATTGTGAACCCAAAGAATCCGGCCCAAGTCAGAAAGAATGTTAGTAAGCTGACCGGCTTTGTGAACATCGCTTCCTCTGGTGAATACAACTACAGCGGTGGTTTGGGATTCAGTGTATTGGACCGCATGGCGGGTTCTGATAGCAAGTTCAGCGGTGTTGCCGCAGGTAAACCTCTTGTTCGCCCAGCGAACTGGTTGGATACCCTTCAGCGCCAAACTGTCAACATCACGCGTAATGTCAATGGTAAGACCATGACTGTCGCTCTCAAAAAATACGACAAGATGGAGTTCCGCTCGGTGGTTCTTGCCGCCGGCCCAATTCCTCTCTATTCGGATGCCACCGTCAACGGCGAAATGCTGTATGACTATGACAAGAACACTTGGTTTTTCAACAGTATGAGTGTCAGCTATTCTGCCACGGCAGCGTCTGGCGAAAACATCATCAAGAATGACCGTATTACCGGCACTATTCGTTGGGTTGAAGACGAAGCCCGTAAGACAAACGGTAAAGGCGAATACCAATTCGATGTTCGTGTCAATGAACCTGTTGCCACTGAAAGCGCAGCCTTTGCCTCCGCCTCAACGGATGAATCGGCGTTCTTCGCAACCGATACCACTGTGCCCGGCTTGTCTGGCACCATGAAGTATCAAGACACGCTCAGGGGTGAGACAACCTTGGCATCGTCTGTAGCTATTGACCTTGTGGGTAATAGCATCACCAAGCAACAACTGATGATTCTCAACAAAATCATCATCTTTGTGTCAGTGATTCCGATGAACTCTGACTAACCGAAACAATTCAGTTAACAAAACAAACACACATAACACAATGAAACGTATAATCGCAATTATCACGCTCTTGGCCCTCACGGCGGTTGGAGTCAACGCAGGCCAGACAAACACGGTGGCAACTTCCACCAATGCAATCACGGCTCCGGCCTTGACCCTATCGGATACCAATGCCTCAAAGGGCGTCCCGATGGAACTTACCTTGGGCGGTGCTGGTATTACCAATCCCAAGAATGGTGAAACTCAATTCGGATTGAACTTCACCCTTTCGGCTCAGCCGTTGAAGCAGCCAATCTGGTTCGGCATTTCCCAAGAGCTTTCTTGGTCGCCGTCTTTTGAAGGTGCTACCGACCTTTACAGTGATTGGGCTTGGCGCATTTGGAAGGATAAGCTGTATCTCAATACTGGTTGGAGTTACGGCGGTGTCTATGACAGACAATCTATCAGTTGGCGAACCGGCCCAGAAGCATCGTTGGAGTATTACACAACCGGCAATGCTTTCATCTTCGCTGGTATCAACTATGACCTTTTAACGAAGTCGTCAGGGTCAAGTTGGCAGACGGCCGGGCCTAACGCACTCCGCTATAGTTTCGGTATCGGTATAGCGTTCTAAGCACACGCAACATCACACGCCGGTCCTGTTCTCAGGGCCGGCGTTTTCTTTGCGCTTGACCCGAACCTTGTTCTGACGTATAATTCGGTATGGCTGAGAAAAGAAAAACTGGCACAAGAGAATGGGCCGATTCCAATTACAACATTGGGATTGGATGCTCTCACGACTGTTTGTATTGTTACGCCAGAACCAACGCCTTGAGATACAAGTATGTAGCCGAAGGTGATTGGACCACTGAAAGAGTCAAGGGCAAGTTACCCGCCGTTTCCAAGAAAAACGGCGTAATAATGTTTCCCACTACTCACGACATTTCACCTTTCTATTTGCCTGTCGCTTTGGATTCGTTGAAGAAATTATTGGCGGCTGGGAATAAGGTTTTGATAGTCTCTAAGCCTCACTTCGCTTGTGTCGAAGCGATGTGTAAAGAGTTGGAACCTTGGAAAGATAACGTCTTATTCAGATTCACCATTGGCACCAACGACGAAGCGAGAGCGAAGTTTTGGGAGCCGGGTGCTCCGACCATCGCTGAGAGATTGTTGTGCTTAAAGTATGCCTGTAGTAGAGGCTATGCTACGTCTGTCAGTATGGAACCGATGTTAGGAACGGCTGAGGAAACATTGGCGATGTTTGAAACAATGTATCCTTTTGTTTCTGATAAGATTTGGATCGGTAAGATGAACAAAATCAACGCCAGAGTGAAGAAGTCTTCACCTGAAATAGCCAAGGAATGTGATGAAGTCGCAGAATATCAGAGCGACGACAACATTTTGTGGTTAGTTGGCGTATTGAAAGACAATCCTAAAGTTGAGTGGAAAGACTCAATCAAGGAAGTTATTGAAAGATATGCCGTCAACGTATAAATACATCTTCAAGGCAGCATTCATTATTGCCCCCAGCGCCTTACTTTTATGGTTGTTTGGGGGCAGTATAATCACTTTCATTGCGTGGATGACTACAATGTGCTTTGTTGAACTTTTGGAAATCAATGATAAGTTGAAACAACCAAAAAATGACCGTCTTGGCCCACAATGAAGGCGACTTGGCTGATAGAAGATTTCACAGGCAATAAGCAGTTTTTAGGAATGCGTATGAATCAACCGAAATGGTTAATTGAAAACTTTACGGGAGACAACGGATATGAAGAACTCATAGCCGAAGTTCGGCGTCAAGGTATGACGTGTCATGTCCTTGACATTACCAATTACTTTGAGTTAAAGCCAAACCTCATTGAACTTAATGAGTGTGTGGTGTTTCAAGGCTCTATTCAATTATTCAGAAAATTGAAGAAGGAACTCCCCGCCTACCCTATAGGGTGGATGACGGACCAGCACTACCTTTGCAGCACCTACTACCCCCACGTCCAAAAATACTTGTTCAACGATAAGCACATTTTTATGTCTGTCGCTGGATTAAAAGCTAACAAGTGGTGGGTGTATGGTGCCTTTGCGAAAGAGGCTATGATTTACATTCGGCCAGATGGTGGAGATAAAACCTTCACGGGCAGATTGTTAGACCTACAGGACTTTGACAGGTTCTTTGCTGATGCAGTTCAATGTAACGTAAAGGATGACGATTTTGTTATAGTATCGTCACCCAAGAACATTCGTGGTGAATGGCGTTACATTGTTACAAAGGATAAAGAAATCCTTGGTTGTTCGTTATACAAATACAACGACCAGCGGACGTATATCCCAAGTGCGCCGGAAAAAGCCACCAAACTCTGTAAAGAGATTCTGGAAATTGGCTATTACCCCGACCCTGTATTTGTAATGGATATTTGCGAAGACATGGACGGAAATTACTGGTTGATGGAATTTAATTCTTTCACCAGCGCGGGCACCTATGCGGCTCCGAAGGCTCAAATAGTTAAAAGAGTCTCTGAGATCGCACTGGCGGATTGGGAATATGTTAAACAAATCAACAAGTAGTAATTGGCGTTGTCGGTGGTTTGGCCATATACCAACGGGTCAAATCACCGGCTTTCGTAACACCGATGCTGCAGCGATTACTAGGTGTGCTCGTTGCAATACTCACATAGTCGCTTCCTTTTGGAAAGCGTCACAATACGTCATGGACGACTTGTATAATGAACGAAGGCGGCAGGAATTACAAGCCGCTTTTGAATCGGAATGTGGTTAATATGATGGAAATTATTCGCTGTGAACATTGCGGTAATGACACAATACCTTTTGGCACCGTGTCAGTTGACTTGGACTTAAAAATGAGTGAGTGGTGTAAATGCTGCTACCAATCGAAGACGCAGACTCAACACCATTTCTTTTGCACTATAGGCTGTCTTGTGGAATACATGAAAAAAGTGCTTGATGGCGAAAAGGAATTGAAGTTCAAAATTTATGACAGACTAACAGGCCAAAATACTGACCCTATTGATGAATCTTAAAGTAATATCATTGTTTGAGAAAACAGAAGATGTTAATGTCGGTTACTACATTTCTACCAGCAAATCAGAATC
>OEHO01000033.1_pt1 | contig 10257 bp, 6 predicted proteins | sample 1539131 | NCBI WGS metagenome assembly OEHO01 (sample SAMEA4074282, study PRJEB22523) | metagenome | biome: Groundwater | place: Australia | collected 23-Apr-2015
TTCGTTTAAATTCTAATGGTAGAATAGATGATAGTTTTATTGTTATTGGAACTGGTTTTAATAATAGTATTAGTTCCATATATGTTCAGACAGATGATAAGATTTTATTAGCAGGATCATTTACTTCTTATGATGGATCAACATTTAATAAAATAATTAGATTAAATCCTGATGGAACTAAAGATGCTAGTTTTAATATAGGAACAGGATTTAATGAAGATGTTTATACTATTGCTATTCAATCTGATGGTAAAATTTTAGCTGGTGGATTATTTACTTCATATAATGATTCTTCAACTAATTATATTGTTCGTTTAAATCCTGATGGAACTATTGATCCTAGCTTTAATATAGGAACAGGATTTAATAATTTAGTAAGAACTATAGATATTGATCCAGACGGTAAAATTTTAGTAGGAGGAGCTTTTTATTCATATAATGGGGTTGGATATAATTTCATTATTCGCTTAAACCCTGATGGAACTTCAGATACTGGTATAAATAATACTTTTTCAGATACTAATAATTCTTTATATTTTAATAATAGTTATATAAATCCAAATCAATTTTATATTCAACCAGATCCTGAAGGATATTCTTATATGCAATTTTATTCTGCTCAAATTCCTGGATCAAATAAAATAAAATTATATGTTTCTAATGGAGTTAGTTACGGAGAATCTTATTTAACTCTTAATGATTCCGGTAAAATAGAATTAGGTTTTAATAATGAATTTATTATATCAGATTCTTCCTATAATCCTGCTGGATTAAAATATGAAAATGATTATTCTTCTACTTTTGTGGATAGATCTTTAGTTGATAAAGGATATGTAGATTCTCATCTTCCTACAGCTTATTCATTTTCTAGCGGTCTTAGTACATTAGAAGATACTTCAGTAGTATTAGGGGGAAGATTAAAAAAGAATACAGAAATTGATTTATATGATTATAATTTTATTTTTAAAGATTATGATTTTAATGTAGGAACAGGATTTAATTCTTCTGTAAGAACTATTTTCCAACAATCTGATGGTAAATTAATTGTATCAGGGGAATTTTATGAATATGATGGCATAAGTTGTAATACTATTGTTAGATTAAATAGTAATGGAAAAATAGATCCAAGTTTTAATTTTGGGGGATCTGGATTTGGTTCAAGTTCTATTTATGCAAAATCTATAATAGAACAATCCGACGGTAAATTAATTGTAGTTGGTAATTTTAGTTCTTATGATGGATCTACTGTTAATTATATTGTTCGTTTAAATTCTGATGGAACAAAAGATGATACTTTTTATACGGGAACTGGATTTAATAATGGGGCAGAAGTAATTATAAAACAATCAGATAATAAATTAGTTATAGGAGGAGTATTTAGTTCTTATGATGGATCAAGTTATAAAGGAATAATTCGTTTAAATTCAGATGGAACTATTGATCCTAGCTTTAATATAGGAACTGGGGTAGATGATGTTAGTACAGGTGCAAGAATTTATTCTATAGTTCAAGATCCTTCGGATAATGGATTAATTGCAGTAGGAAGTTTTAATAGTTTTAATGATATTTCATTAGGTAAATTAGTTAAATTAAAAGAAGATGGAACAATAGATTCTAGTTTTATTAATATTTCATTACAAGGACAAGCTAATAAAATAGCAAGACAATCTGATGGTAAATTAGTTATTGGAGGTAAATTTACAAATCAAATAGATGTATCGCATTATAATAAAATTATTAGACTTAATCAAGATGGAACAGTAGATACCACCTTTAATACAGGATATGGTTTTGATAACGAAATATTTGATTTAATAATTCAATCTGATAATAAAATTTTAGTAGGAGGATACCTTTCTACATATAATAATGAAGTATCGGTTTATAATATAGCTAGATTAAATATTAATGGATCATTAGATGTTAGTTTTAATCCATATCTTGAAGGAGGAATTTTTTCTTTACTTCAACAAAATGATAATAAATTAGTTATAGGAGGATGGATTTATAATTATAATGGGGATTCAAGTATTTATACTAATATTTTAAGATTAGATGAAAATGGAAATATAATTACTTATGAATTATTATTTAATCCTTCTACTTATAATTTTGAATTAGGAGGAGATTATTCTGCTACATTTACTGATAGATCTTTAGTAGATAAAGCATATGTTGATTTAAAATCAGATTCTTCTTTATCTTTATCAAATAAAGTTAATAAATCTGGAGATGCTATGACAGGAACTTTATCAATTAATTCGGGATTTTTAGGTATTGGGGATCCTTCAATAGATGGTTCATGGAGATTTATTATAGATAGTTCAGGTAATTTATCTGTCCAAAAAAGAATAACTAGTAATTGGGTAGAAAAAGGAAATTTTAATTAAAAATAAAAAAAATTATATGTCATTTACAACAAATTATTTACATATAGATGGTTCTTTAATGATAGATGGTTCTATTTTTTTAGGAGAACAACCTTTAGTAAATGGAATAGATAAAGCTTCACAATCTTATGTAAATGAATCTTTATTTATAAGAGATACCTCAATAAGACATTTACAAAGTATTTTATCAACAGGTCTTATTTATGGGGGATTATTATCTATAAATTCAGATACATCTAAATATGATGTAAGTGCTGGATGCGGATTTATTATAAATAATACAAATCCTATACATCCTATTATAAAAGATGTTTCTTGGAATGATTTTATAGGAAATTTACCGTCTAATTTAACAACAGAATTAGTAACATATGTTTCAATTAATTCTGATGGTTCAATTTATGAAACAAATTCTCCATTAGATTCTTCTGGAAGAAGAAATTATATTTATTTAGGAACAGTTGTTCATTCTAATAAATCTTTTATAAATGCTATAAATAATCAGCCAACAGTAGGAATTGATGTTGCAGCTCAACTTCAAGATTTAATGCAATCTTTTGGCTTTAGATCTATAAGTGGAAATAGAATTGGACCAAAAGATGCAGATTTAAAAATTAGAAAGGATGTTGGAGTAGCATTTAAGCCTGGGGCAAATTTTCAAATATTAAATTCTCAGCCTCATATATTTACTTTACCAGAACAATCTACAGTAACATTTAGATATAGAAATCAAGATTCATCTGAAGGCTCTGATATTACAGATATAGATCCTACAACTTGGGATGCAAGTGGAGTTACTACTACAATTACAAATAGTGCTTATTCTACAATACAAAGAGTTTATATTTTTCCTAGTAGTTTTATAAGAATTCAAAGGGGACAAAAAGTATATACTACTTTATCTAATGCATTTGAAGCAATTTCATCTGAGTCTTTTATTGTAGAAAAAAATATTAGTGATAATGCTTTATTTTTAGGAAGTATCATTTTATCAAAAAATTGTACAGATCTTTCTGCTACTGATAGAGCTTTATTTATTCCTGCAGCTGGAATTTCTTCTATGGGAAGTGTAAGTTTATTTCCGACATTACAGCAAAGTTATGATATATCTAATTTTCCCCAAATTATAGGTAGATTAGATTTAAATGGATCTTTAAATATTTATGATAAATTAGATGTTTCTGGAAATTTACATGTATCTGGATCAACTATAATAGATGGTTCTTTATATATTTCTTCAATATCTAATTTAAATTCTTTACTAACTCCAAATTCTTCAACTTCTTTAGATATTAGTTTTGATAAAATTCAAGGATATATCTATGGAACTATAAGTTCTCCAATAACAAATGATATTTCTATAAATTTAATTAATGCTATTATTGGAGTTACTGATTTAGTTATTAGTAAAAAAACTGCTGAACCTGTATATCCTACAACATTTAAAAAATTAAGTGGAATTTATGATACTTCAACTGGTGTAAATAATTTTATTTATATTCAATATTTAGATTCATCAAATCAACTTTATACAATAAATCAAATAATTTAAATTTTAAATGTTAAATAATCAATTATTTTCGTCTACAATTAAAAATTTAAATTTAGTTATATCTGAAGGAACTATTGTTGAAGATTTTGAAACAATAGGGGATTGGACTGCACATGGTACAGGTTGTACTATTGAAGCTACATCTAATTGTAAATCCGGAACATCAGCTTTAAAAGTAAATTTTGTTAGTACTGCTTTTTCATATATTACAAAAGTTATTAGTCAAACTTTTTCTACAGAAAAAAATTTTATTTTTTGGGTTTATATAGATGATAGTACTAAATTAGCTTATATTCAAATCAACTTTTCTTCAGATGGGTATTCATCTAAAAGTATGAAAATTCAATTAAATGTAAGTGAAGGAACTTTAACAAATGGTTGGAATAGAATTGTTGTTGATAAAACAAAATTTATAGTTACAGGTAGTGAAAGTTGGGATAACACAATGAATAGATTAGTTGTTGTTGCTGTTGGTATTTCAGGTCAAAGTTCTTATGTAATATTTGATGATTTAAAAAGTAATTATACAAGTAAAGCTAAAGTTGTTATAACTTTTGATGATGGATATCAAAATGTTTATGATAATGCTATACCTATTTTAGAATCAAATAATCAAAAGGCTGTTTTCTTTGTTCCTCACTGTAATGTTGGATATTCTTTTTCTTGGGCTTTATCTTTAGCTGAAATGACTGAGCTTTATAATAAAGGTAATGATATATGCAATCATACTTGGAATCATTTGCCGGATTTAACAGCTTTAAGTGATGCAAGTATGCATTATGAAATAGATGCTATGGATTATTATTTAAATATAAATAATTTTTCTTCAAAAATATTTTTTGCATATCCTTATTATATTTATAATGATACTGTAATAAATTATTTAAGAAATAAAGGTCTTAAAATGGCACGTGCAAATGGTAAAGGAATATATCAGCCTCATTTAAAAATTGATGGTAATAATTATCAATATGTAATAAAAAGTGTTGAAGTAAATTCAGATGTTTCAACTGTTACAGTACAAGGATATATAGATCAAGTAATAAATCAAAATGGATTTCTTGTACTTTCTTTTCATCAGATAGTTGATAGCAGTGCTACAGGAACATCAGTTTTAACTTCGGATTTTGAAATTATAAGTGATTATTTAAAAACAAAAGAAAATGATGCATCCCTTAATGTTGTAACATTTTCAAATTATTATAAATTATTAATATAAAATTATGAAAAATAAAATATTAATTATTTTTTATGCTTATAAAAATTTATTTTTTGAATGGTTAAGTCTTCTTGATCCTCAAAAAAGAAAAATGTTTAATAAAAGATTAAAAATTTGTAAAGAATGTTCTTATCAAAATAAAAAATTAAAAGTTTGTTCTATTTGTAATTGTCCAATAATTCCTAAAACCAGAGGGGATTATGATATTGATGAAAATGGGTTAACTATTTATGGATGTCCAAAAAAATATTGGTAATAATATAAAAATAAAAAGGGATTTTAATAAATCCCTTTTTTTATCGGATAAATAAATAAAACAATTAAGTATATGGCAGATTGTACTGATCCTAAAAATCAAACTTTAAGTGGAGCATTTCCAGGTCAACAGGGGGCAAATACTGGAGTTATTCAAGATATTCCTTCAAATAATCTTTTTAACTTAAATAATATTCTTTCTGCTGTACAAACTTATAATGCATTTAATAGTGTTGCAAATCAAATGTTTGGAATTGAATCGAGATGGTTTAGAGCTATTCCTCAACAAAGATCTAAAGATGTTATTTTTCAAGAATATACTCTTTCATGTGTAGAAGATACTCCTCTTTGTATAAAAGTTGTGGTTAATACTGAAACTTTTCCGGATAGCAAATATCAATACGATCTTATGGGTCTTGAATATGAAGTTCCTGCCGAAATTCAAATTGATAAAAAATATTGGGAAAGTATAGCAGGATTTGGAACTGCTCCTCAGAAAAAAGATATTGTTTATCTTGTTATTCCAAATAAATTATATCAGGTTGAAAGTTCTTATTTAAAAAGAGGATTTATGGAACAAGAAACTACTTGGGTTATTAATCTTAAAAAATACAGTCCAGAAGCTTCTAGAAGAGAAGGGGAAGAACTTAAAAATACTATTGATAAATATACTGTTAGCGAATCAGAAATATTTGGATTAGCTATATCTAATGATATTGAAAAACTTATAGATGATAAACAAATGAATCCATTTAATTCAACTTCTAGAGATTTTTATAAAGAAATGGATAGTAAACTTAAAATTATTCCATATAATTTAGATATAAGCGGAGTAATTGTTGCTCAAGCCTATTATGATTTAAATACTTCAGAAATATATAATGCTATAACTTATAAGGATTCTTCAGATGCTATAACTAAATCTGATGATCGTTCTGTTACTGCATGGATTTATACAAGAAATTTAGATACAAAAGAATATGATGTTATATCAATAATTAAAGATATTACTCTTATATCACCAGCAAATTATAAAATAAAAGTATTAGGAACTAAAAGATTTCAATTAGGAGATACTTTTAATATCTATAGAACAGGATCTTTAAATTTTTATGCTACTGTTATTGATGATGGTAGTTCAAATGGAGGAATATATTGGTGTAAAATAGATAAAGATGTAGAATCTTATTTAAATTCTCTTAATCCTAATTGGTCTTCTGCAAAAAATTATAAATTAAAAGTTCATAATCCTGTTAATATTATTAATGGTATAAATGAAAATGGAAGTATTTTAAAAATTAATATTTATTCTAATCAATATATTAAAATAATTTATGGTTCTCAAGAATCTGTAATGGTTATGGATACTAAATTAATAGATAATTCATGGTATGGGGTAGTAACTAATATAGGAAATTCTTGGAGTCAATTTAATACTCAAATTTGGAAACCTTCAAATTCAAATTATGGGGATAAATTAATAAGTTTATTTTCAAAAACTACTTCATTTATTCCAGAAGAAATTCAAATAGAAAAATATACAATAGGAAAATCTGAAGCTTATATTACAAATATAAGAGTTTATAAATATACTATTGAAGATGAAAAACAACCTATTGATCTTCTATCTTATTTTTCAAAAGATGCTGATAAAGCGGTTATTTTAGATAATTGTGAAGCCAGATTCTCAGCTCCTTACATATCTAGACAAAGATAAAGCAAAATAAGCAATTAGATAAGTTAATATATAAATAAAAATAAAATATGAAAAAATTTAATTTTGTTTATATAGTAACTAATCTAATTGATAATAAACAATATATAGGCAGTCATGAAACTAATAATTTAAATGACAGATATTTAGGTGGTGGAGTATATATTAAATATGAGGTAAAAAAATTAGGAAAACAAAATTTTAAAATAGAAATTCTAAAAGAATGTGAGAATATTAGAGATGCAAGAAATTTAGAAGAATTCTATATAAAAAAGTATAATACACTTATTCCTAATGGATATAATAAATCTAAATCTGGGGGAATATGTGGTAAATCAGATTGGAATCATTCTGATGAATCCATAAAAAAGATAAAAGAATCCCATATTGGGCAAATTCCATGGAATAAAGGAAAAATTAATATTTTATCAGAAGAAACTAAAGAAAAAATGAGATTATCTCATTTAGGTAAAAAACATTCAGAAGAAACAAAAAAAAGAATAAGTAATAATTCTAAAGGTATTATTAGAAATCATTCTGCTGAAACAAAACAAAAAATAGGATTAGCTAATAAAGGTAAAAAAAGATCCCCCGAACAGATAGAAAGAATAAGATTATCTAAAATAGGTAAAACTCTTTCGGAGAGTTCTAAAAATAAATTAAGTAAATCTAAAACAGGTACTAAACATTCAGAAGAAACAAAGAAGAAAATTAGCGAATCCCATAAAGGTCAAATTCCATGGAATAAAGGAATTAAATTGTCGAAAAGAAACCAAAATTAAATATAATGAAAATTAGTGAACAAGCTGATGAATTAGAAAAAATGATAGCTTCTGCTGATGAAAATATTTCAAGAAATGTTGTTCCAACCGGGGAAAATATTCCTGGTTTAGCAATGGAACCTACATTTGATCTTGATTTTGATCAATTAAGAAAAGAATGTGATGGGAAAGCTAAAAAAATGATAAAGAATGCAACAGGTTTTATGCTTTCTGATGAAATGATTAAACAAAATCCATATCTTAAAAATAAAATGCAAGTAGATATAATTTCTTTATCAGGTATGCTTTACCAACTTAAGGTAAATGAAACTATGCAAGAAACGCTTATGGAAGAAGTACGTAGTGGAGCTGCACATCCACGTATGTTTGAAGTATTTGGTCAACTTAGTAAAACAATAGGTGAATTAAATAAACAACTTTTACAAACTGTTGAAGCTATTAAATCCACATACAAAGATGCTAAATTTGATATTAAAGAAAAAGAAGAGGATCTTAAAGCTATTGGGCCAGGACAAAATGGTATAACTCGAAATGCTAAAGGAATTATTGCTTTAGGAACTAAAGAATTAATAAATGAAACTAAAAAACTTAAAGCAGGTATAGAAAATAAAGTAGAAGATGCTCAAATAGTTAAGGAATAATAGATATATATGTTAAAACTACGTTAAAATGCCCCACAATTTAATATGGAATACACAATTAGTAAATGAAACCCTAGAAAATCTTCGATATGGTGCCGATGTAAATCTTTCATGTTTTCATGAAAGAGATCCTGAATTAAAAGGAGATAATGTATTATTTCAATTAACAAATGAAGAAGAAGAAGAATTTATAAAATGTTCTCAAGATATTGAATATTTTGTAGAAACTTATTGTCAATTTTTAACTGACTTAGGTAGAAGAACAGTAGAATTAAGGGATTCTCAAAGAGATATACTTAATACAATAGGAGAAGAAGTTTGGATTCCTAAAATTAATGATTTAGGTCCAAAAGTTCGTAATTATATTTTAATGGCTTCTCGTCAAACTGGAAAAACTACAACTATTTCAGCTTTTTTTGCATGGTATCTTTGTTTTCATACTGATAGAAATCTTTTAATACTTGCTAATAAACAACAAACTACTACAGAAATTGTTGATAAAGTTGTAAAAGTTTTTAGAGGTCTTCCTTTTTTTATGAAACCCGGAATAAAATCAATAGGAGCCTTAGGATTTAGGTTAGATAACGGATGTATGCTTACATCTCAAGCAACTACAAAAACTGCAGCTATTGGTTTTGCAATCCATGTTTTATACATAGATGAGTTTGCCCATATTAATCAAAAAATGGTAAAATCTTTTTGGAGATCTGTTTATCCAACACTTTCATCTTCTCTTGTATCTCAATGTATTATATCATCTACTCCAGATGGTATGGATAATCTTTTCTTTGAAATATGGGATAAAGCTGAAAAAGGTAAAAATTCATTCATTTCTAAACGAGTAGATTATTGGGAAGTTCCAGGTCATGATGATGAATGGGCAGAAAAAACAAAAGCAGATTTTGGGGAAGAAGAATTTGCACAGGAATTTGAACTTTCATTTGATAGAAAATCCAATCTTTTACTATCGGGATCTCAATTATCTTGGATAAAAAGAATTGAGAGAAAATATAAATACCATAATTTAGAAAAATCTGAATTAGATGATTTAATTTATAAAAATACTTTAACTTGGCATTCCAACTTTGATCCTAATGATAGTTTTTCTTCTAGTACTGATAGATTTGTATTAATAAATGATTTAGCAGAAGGAAAAGAGGAAGATGAGAGTAAAGATAATGATTATAACATTACACTTATTTATAAAGTAGAACCCCGATCCATATCTAAATTAAAACTTTTAAGAAAAGATGAAAAAACTATCCAGAATATGTTTCGATTTAGACAAGTGGGAATATTTAGAGATAATATTGGAGATGAAGAAATTATGGCTAAAGTAGTTAAAGCTATAGTATTTGATCAATTTAATGAAGAAATAGTAAAAATTGTTACTGAAATGAATTTTAATGGTAAAAATTTTATTAATAAAATTTCTGATCATGATAAATTTTTTGATGGAATGCTAATGCATTCTTATCATACAATTCCAGTTCCTGGTGAACATACAAGAAAAAAAGCAGGATTTAAAACTACTTCTAATAAAGATTATTTTTGTAAATTAGGTAAAAAACTTATAGATAAAAAAATTATTATACCGAGTGATAAAATAACTGTATCTGAATTTGGAGCTTTCGGTAAAGTTAAAGGGGGATGGAAAGGAATAGCTAAACATGATGATGCAGCATTATCTTGTCTTAATTTATC
>OEHO01000034.1_pt1 | contig 9884 bp, 9 predicted proteins | sample 1539131 | NCBI WGS metagenome assembly OEHO01 (sample SAMEA4074282, study PRJEB22523) | metagenome | biome: Groundwater | place: Australia | collected 23-Apr-2015
CAGCGCCAGAAGCTCCAGTATGTCCGGCAGCACCAGCAGCTCCTGTAGCGCCCCTAGCACCAGCAGCGCCTGTTGGACCAGTAGGACCAGCAGCGCCAGAAGGTCCAGTAGGTCCGGTAGGGCCACCTGAAGGGCCGGTAGGACCGGTTGCTCCAGTACCACCGCCTCCGTGCAACCGTGAGAACTCGAGCACCAAGCCGATGACGTCGTCTTCGGTCACACGATCCATGCATGGAGCTTATCGTTCATACGCTAGTCGGTCAATTCTAACCCATGGGTAAATCTAGACCTAGATGAGTCGTTTTTCCAAGCTGCCCGCAACGCAGGCATGCACAAGTGTAGCATTGACGAGACAATTCGCGTCGAAGCCTTCCTGCGCAGCAAGAGCCTCAAAACCGTAGTCTTCACCGAAGGCTCTATACGCACCATCGTGCTTCAAAACAGAATCTCGAAAGAGCATTCGACGCTCGGCGTTATTATCCCATGAATGATAGTGCTCAACATATGCAGATGTGTAGAGCTTCTCAATCACCTGCCGTTTGATCAAGCAACAACCAATGCCTGCGAACTTGATAGGCATTACAGGCCCAGCTGGCGTACGTGTCAACGGAGAGTCCTTCAAGGAATGATATTTAGTTAGTGGCACAACGCAAAAGTCAAAAGGCGCTTTGCGTGTAGGATACGCGCAGAGCACAATGTCTCTATCTGCAATAAGCAACCTAGAGATCAAGTCTTCGTGCTCAAGCCACCACACGTCAGAATCGAGACACATCATGTGTGTTGCGATTTCACCAGACGGTCCTCTCCAATCTATAAACCTGCCAGCAAGTTCGGATCTGTTGATACCTATACTCGACCCGTATATACGAGTCTGCTCATCAAACAAGATCGTTGCTCTAGTTCTCCGCAAGCAGTCAAATACTTGCGGCCACACCTGCTCATAAACAGGCATGGCTATGAAAACAATAGGAGTTGTCAAAGCGGCACCCCAGCGTCACGCGCTTTCTCTTTGATCTGAACAACGACTTCTCCTGGTGCGTAATCAACCCATTCTGCTTTAAGAAGCCACGCCACTTCACTATGTTTATGCAACACTAGAGAAAGTAGTGTGTAATTAGCGGCGTTTCGCCACAAGTATATAGACGGGTCCAACATGAAACCGCTGCTCGGTATGCTCAAGCCGTAAGCTGCCCGCGATAGATAGTAAGCTATAGGCATTTTCTCGCAAAGCACCATAGAAGATGTCCATCGGTAAAGCGCTTCTGGAGCTCTATCGGGAAGTATACAACAGGCATTGCGATAAAGAGCCTCCCAAGCAGAGATATCTCCTCGTCGCTCATGCACTGTCAAGTCACCTGCAAAGAGCGAAGCCAAGAAGCGCTCTTCAACGTTTCGATCTTCGATGTTCGCTCTGCGTACGTACATATCGATGGCTTCTGCGTACATGCCGGCGTCGTGGTAACTCCTAGCCAAATAAAACATTGTACGCGTATTCGATGGATCTGCCTTCAAGTCACCTTCTAACATAGCAGCATGCCGCTTAAACTTAGCTACACATCTAGCGCGCTTTAAAACGTCGAGTTTCATGTTGTAATCGGCTTGCGATATTAGACCACTCGCGCGCTGCTTCTCGAGCTCGTCAATCTCCGGTGATCTCCACGATCCACCATCTGCCGTACGATGACACACAACACCCTCGATGAATCCTTCTCGACAAGGTCTATCTGAGAGCATCACTTCATGTACTGCGCCAAAATATCTTACTCCCCGATGAGAGCGCACAAGTGCTTGACGTGCATACGATGAGCCGTCCGCTTCACGAATGCACATGAAGTAAATGTCGGCGTTAAGCTTCGAGCGGTCAATTACACCTTCAATGGGGTCATCTGCATCGACGGCCCACATGAAGTCTGTTAACCCTTCAGCATGTTCAATAGCGTAGTTTCTTTGCGCTGAGAAGTTGTCGAACTCGCGATAGAGTATCTCACCAGGGATGTCCTTAAATACATCTTCTATAATCTCTTTTGTATTGTCCGTTGGGCTAGACGTAGAATCAAGCACGATCGTATAACGATCAATCGATGGTTTAATTGTCTCAAGTGTATGTCTAATGCAGTGCCCTTCATCCTTAGCGATCATAATAAGCCCTACAGTCGAAAGCTTATTACTATTGCGTGCGTTTCTACTTAAAAGACGCCTGTTAAAGCGCATATATTCCTCTCTGCTTTGCTCAATCGAGTGCTGCTCTTCAACCACGCCTAGTTTTCGTGTGTCATGACTCTTCGACAACAGCAAATGTTCCCACATTGCCGCATTGGTAGACACACTTAGATTCTTGAATGATCTGTCGTGTGAAGGTTTTACAATCTCTTCGATGAACTGTTGTTCGAAAGCTTCTTGGTCCGTCGTAAGATAGTCACCATTAGTTACTTCTGGAAAACCGGCCACGCCACCTAGTGCGAGGATATGCGTGCGGCAACCAACAGCTTCGGCCGCTGCAATAATAGCTGGGCAACACTCTGAGAATGTATTCACGTAGAATAAACCCTCACTACCCATAAGCAGATTCTGAATCTGATTCGTAGGCAAAGGTCCAATCAGTTTTACACCTTTAAAGTGTCGCAGAACATTCTCATCTATAACGTCATAACCTGGGCCAGTTACAAGTAGTTCAATATCTACTCCTACAGCTTTTGCGCGCTCGTAGACGTCTTGCCAACACATTAGCGTTGGTATGAGACCCTTTTGCACTGAAGATGCATATACGAACTGACCAGCTATTCGGCTATATGAATCGGCCGCGCTGTATAGCCTATCGTCAATCATCGCTGGAACGATGCTCTTCGGCCACGTTCTTGGGAACAAGTCGTACTGCCAAAGAGAGACGCATACAATCTTGGTTTTACCGTCTTCGATCTTATCTCGAAGCCATTTGTACTCCGGTATATAAGTATCCATCGCAGCGACGGCATGAAAGTCGTGCTTAATGCTCATCCCAATCGGATTGGTGAATCGACTAGTGACTAAAGATTTACACTCGAAGTGCATATCCTTAGCTTGCCTAACCGAAAAGTGAGCATACAACGGTGTACTAAACGGCTTGTTATCACCCAAGTTAGAGATTACAGCAACGCTGCTACCTTGCTTATGCAGGTAGTTCGCAAGTTGGCTCAAACCGTATTCTGTACCACCGCTTGGATGACCGCTCACATACTCCCAAGATATTGGAGTACCGACAGTATCTAAGATCACAACATCGAAGCAATAGGTCGTCGAGAGTGCGTCCATGCGTTCTCCTCACTCGAGAGGAGCGCAGGCTACCACAATGCTAGCGCCTGGTGTGCCTCTACAGTCGCCGGCCGACAACGGCCTTGATCTCGTCGCCGAATTGGATCGTCCGAAATGTACTGCGATCGAAAAGCTTAGGTGAGCTTTGCCGCACGCGGATGTATTCCGTCGTGATGTCCGCCTTCGTGTGGCGGTAGCCATGTCGTCTGCACCATGCTTTAGCGTCACGGGCGGTCCATAGTCGTCGCGGGAACAAGATCGTTTGCACGCGCATCGACTCGGGGTTGTGTTCTTCTAGCTCTAAGGGGTTTTTCCTACGAACGAGCTTCTTCGCTCCAGATGAGATTCGTTGAGCGCCGGCCTTAACGTTGCGCGAAGTGCTTATCGCGCCGCGCTTGATCGCACTTCCCGCACTTGCGAAGGGGGTTGCAATTGCGTAACCCATAGAAGTCAGCACGCCACCAACGGCTTGCTTTGTCGCGAGCGCATACACTGCACCGCCCGCAACCGCTACAACAGGGATAGCAGCTACAGCGATAGCTACCTTAGCTGTCGTAGACAGTTTTGTCGTAGATGTGCTCGACGTGATTGATTTAGAGTTTAGAGACTTGTCAGACCCGTCGGATAACAACTCTCCGCAATTGATTGTTATAGGGGGTCGTCTACTGGCTGTATATTGCGTAGGATCTGTTACATCCGGATCCCATCCACATATAATTGGATAAATAGGGTTATTCCAAAAGCCAGCCTTAGTGACAGTGCCTGGCCCACCAAAAGTAGATACTTCATAGGCTGCATTGTCGTTGCCGCTAAAAACGGCTTTAACAGAATCACTATGAAGTGAGTTCCAACCAGCCGCACAAGATTGTAGTAAGCTATACAACGGTATGTAACTCTGCCCGTTAGCCCACAATTGTAGATTTGCAGCTACCATGTGCGCTAGAAATACAGCAAAGTCAGCATCGCAGTGCTTTTGAGCAGCTGCGTCAAACGGTTGGCATGCCGTCCATATAGAGCTATGCAAGTCACTCAAATCTTCAGCGCTTAGCGTGTCACGGTCGTAAAACGACCAACACTCATGACTATAAAATGCCAAAGCATCCGATGACATGTTCATGCCGTCGATGCTTCTGCTGACTCTATAAACAGGCCACTGCTCAACTAACTCAAGACACGCAGCCATAAACTGCGCTGTACCCCATGAGAAGTTACCGTCTACAGCGGGCCTTTTAGCATCACCGTGTTGTACAAACTGAATAACCTTACTCGACGTCGAGCAATCGATCCAAAGACTATCTTTTGGACCAAAAGGTACAGGATCGTAACCGCCTGATGCAGTACCTTGAATCTGCCCTAATCGCAAAAACCCCTTGTAATTCCACTCGGGCGGTGGGGGCGGTGGGGGGCTCGAGAAGGCGTCGAAGATCAAGCTGACAGCTTCGCCGGCGACGGCGACAGCTGCGCCCGCGATAGGCCCCATAGTCATTGTCGCAGCTACAGCGAGGCTCCCCGTGATCATTTCAGGGGTGATTGAATCCCCTGAAGATATGGCGGCGGACAACGTCGACATGTGTGTGAGTGTCGAGTAGTCATCAACCGATGAGTTGATCGTCGATAGTGTAGACGGATCTAATAGTGCAAGCTGCGCAGCAATTGCTTGTTGATCGGTCGATGTAACTCCACCCTTGTCTAGCAAACTCTGTATAGTTGTAGCTGTATTATCAGCGTTTATAAGAGCGCTAACATTCGCACCTAGCCCTAGGCGTGCTCGAGCAGAACCTTCATGCATGGCCAGAAACGTGCTAGGCATGCATGAAGGTTATCACGCGGCGTCACGTGCGCGCGAACGCGTTGATCTCTTCTACAAGCGGCGTAGGCGCTGCAGGCGCTGCAGGCGCCTCAACAACCGTCGGTGCTTGTTGTTCGATCTGCTTCGCAGCCATAGGCGGAGGAGCTGACGTAGGCGGAGGAGCCGACGTATCGACGAAACGCCGTGCGATAGTGCCCAAGAACGTACCGTCGATTGACTTCGCGACAATCCCAAGCATATTCGCAGTTAGCTCAGGATTAGCTGCAGCCATCTGCGCGCCCCATTCGCCTATGGGTACAACGTCACCTGACGCAGAATGACGCGCGGCCCATATCACATCCTTACCGCCCGTAAATGGCGAAGCTGTAAATGGGATCTTCTTTGCTGCAAATGCGTGCTCATCACCCTCCGATGACTCCGGTGTATCTAAGCCGTCATCATCTGCGTGTAGACCGAGCGTCCGCGCAAGCGTACCACGTACAGAGTCGACCTCCTTCAATACTTTAGCCAGATCGCGCAAGCCGCCAATCTCCGTTTGGGTATTCTGAACCCAATTGGAGACACCCGCGGATTGAGGCGCTGTAACTTGTGGCACGAGTGCATACCCTGGTGGGGGAACAAATGTCGCCGCATTCGGGATGTTCGAAGAAGGCGATGCAAAATGCTGTTGGAGAAGTTGTTCAGGGCGCACTCCTAGGCCCTGCAAGACATTGACGACTAGACGCGTTGTGCGAACGTCATCAGATTCAGTAGGCGGTAGAGGTGCAACTAACGCAGGTAGAGTAGATGGATCGCGCGGCATCGCTGAAAGGCCGAGACGTTCAAGCGCTTGCGCGCGATCGCGTTCACTTAGCATACCGAGTGTCTGCGAGAGCATCATCTGCATTTGCGTGACCGCTTGCAGTACAGCAGGATCGCCTGTCATAGGAGTTGCTGGTGTATTTACGGGCGCGCCGGCTCGCGAAAAACTACCTAAGCCATGTCCACTCGCGCCGGGCATACCCATTGAAGGGGGTACTACGGCCGGTGTACTAATTTGCTGCATGTACTGCTCACGTTGTTCCATCGCAGCGAGTTCTTTCGGAGCAGGCAAAATCAGTTCCGCCGTGCGAACACGACGGCAGCGGTTGGGTCGAAGTAGAAATGTGATTACATAACGCATTGGTCTGTCGGCAGGGCCGGCCATGTGAAAGACCTTGCGTATGTAAAGAAGAAGCATCTCAGCTGGGCTGTACTCATCGGTGCCAGCTACAGCTACACCCTGAATGGTGCCTAATGTCTTTAGGTCCCCTGAGAAAGGTGGAACTGGCGCTTGTTGGACACCCAATATCCAATCGTGCGCTGTATAACCCTTTTCAGCTCCTACTTCTTCGAGAAGGCGCGTCCATACCTCAGATGGATCTCGTGACCATCCATCTTCTGACCCTTGTGGAATGCCTGATTCTTTTTGTGCGTCTTGCACATGTATATCTTGCACGGGTATAGACTTAGTACCGCGCGGACGACCACGTTTGCGCTTAGGTAGATCTCTCGGCGGATCATCCGTTTGCGCGTCAGAGTCTTCCACTTCTTGTTCCTCTTCATGCACTGACTCTTCATTACTCATGAGAAAGCCACCGATTCAGCAACTTGTGCGCGAGTAGCCAACGCGATAGCTTGTTGCATCCAACCTTTCGGGGCTGCAAGTTGCGCTTGGAAGGTAGTAAATCGCGCAAGAAACGCAGATGTCATGTTAAGCGTCACAAGGCGTGTAACACTACTACCAGAAGTTGATGTAACGTCGCTAGCTACGGTCAATCCGGTAAGCTCGAGTAAACCGTTTGAAAGCGGAACGGCTGCAACAATAGTGCTCACCTGCGAAGGTGTTCTTGGGCCAGTCACCGAAACGCTACATGCGTATAGAAGAGCGCTCATGATCAATACACCGTAGAAGCAGCGCTGCTTAGAGCCGAAGTTACAGCTGGCGATGCAGGTGTTGCAATTGTTGGCGACGTCGAAGATTCAACAGTATTAACTTCTGTAGATGAAGTTTCGTCTTCTTCCTCATCTACATCTTCATCATCATAATCAGGATCTTCAAGTGGCGCCGAGCATTTATGACAAGTGTGCTCAACGTCTTGCGCATCCCAATATGTTAGGCCATTACACTCACTGTTTGTGCACACTGCAAAACCTTGCTTCAATGCCATATCGGAAAGCGCGTTAGCAGCGCGGCTCAAAAACGCGGAAGGTCCCGACGTGCGAATGAGCATGCTAGCAGATGAGCGATTCAAGCATACCTCGTGGAACGCTCCTCCTGCCTCTAGCGGTACCGTGTAAATAACGACATCTCCAGATAGCTCACCTTGCTCAGCGATAAACAACGGAACATCATGCCCTTGTGGACAACCAGTATTCCACACAACGCCATTAAGACTAGCAGTAACGACGAAGCTAAGACGCTCGTTTGCTTGAGCTTCTAGAATACCCGCTTCATACAACAAGTGTTTAAACGTACCATTGAATGTCGAGCGAGCTTTTGCGGTCGCGATTTGATCTTCCGAGTCCATAGATTTATCTCCACTTTTGATCGGCAAATGAATAGTAAGACTTTTGCCCTACTATAATATGGTCGCAAAGAGCTGTATGCGGAAATAACTGCTTACTTTTTCTGCGCAGCTCGTGCGTAAGTTCTATGTCTGCCTTCGATGGGCGCGCATCTCCCGAAGGATGGCAATGCGCTAGTATGTAACCATGTGGTCTAGTTAGCGCAAGCAGCTGCCAAACATCTTCCAATTCGAAGCCTACATGGCTCTTCGAGCCCCTTGCAAGTTCCTCCCACTCTACCACTTGCAAGTGCATATTGAGACAGAGAATATATACTACTTCTCTATTCTCTTGCTCCATTACTTCGTGAATTAGATTATATACCTGTTGTGAGCCTTTGATCTTTCCGATCCGCTCTGCGATAGCCAAACTTGCTTGATACTTCGCAGGGTCGCGCACAACTTGAGTGAATGGGCCGTGCGAAGCAGCAACCTCAGGTGCGGGCGTAACAACGGCAACCTCGGTCGTGCGAACTACCGCTGCACTCCCAGAGTTTTCCTCATATAATACCTTTGCGAGTTTTCCCATGCGGGGAGGATATCACCGCATGGCGAGAGGCTCCTCAGCGAACGTCTCTCACGCGCAAGAGTCTTCGGTTCCAGCCTTCACATTATCTCATACCGATAGACAGCCGTTGAACTTCAGTTAGATCTTGGAGTTTATCTCCAAGTCTATCGAATGCCAATACAGCATCTCTAACTCTAAAGTCTGCTCTACTCAAAACACGCCGCGCAATCTCCCACACCTCAGGGATAGCTAAAACGTTTGAGCCTAGGCATACCCCATCAACAGCCGCGTCAATCAAAGAGTTCATATCTTTATCAGCTAGATCTACACTACGCATGATTACCTCAAGATAATTAGATTGTTTTTAGCCCGCGTTACAGCAGTGTAAAGCCACTGCCTGTAAGAGTCGTCGTTTATATCTTCAGGCCTATATACATATAGCCCAACAGTATCAAATTGGCTACCTTGAGCCTTATGTACTGTTATAGCCCAACCATAATCAACTAAAGCGCACCTTCTAATAAGAGACGAAGGAATATCAGCATCTTTGCTTAGTGTATACTTACAATTGAATTGCTTCGTTATACAGAGTAGGTCCAGCGGTTGATCAAGTTCGAATAACTTGATAGTTATGTGCATAGTATTGTCAGAACTACACATAAGAGTGGATTGCATAGAAGATTGGACTACACCGCGCATGCCATTACAGACATGCACTCCACGTACCTTACGATTAGCTAGAACGACAACGCAATCACCTGCTTGAGGTAACTTAGATTCAGTCATAGCTACCTTATGAGCAGCTCTACGAATGATCGTGTTGAGCATGACTCGAGTAGCATTTGTCCAGCAGATAAAGCCCCACTCATGCAGCGGCAAACGAGCACTCAAATCCAATGCTACCTTATTAAGGTTACTTCTCGGCAAGTACATGATTGACGATCCTATGTCAATACGTGGATCGTACATTCTTCCGGACTCTCTAATGAGACGTGAGAGAGCGATGATAGGATTACCTTCTGCTTGTCGATGAATCTTCTCTAGACGGAAGCTCGGATTGCACATTGCGCCTATAGAGCCATCTACAGGCGGTAACTGACCGTGATCGCCTACATACAAGATAGGCTTATCGAGACTCTTCAAGTCTTCTTGAATGCACGTAGGCACCATAGAAGCTTCATCTACAACGATTAGATCAAACAGTTCCGCAATTGATGGCATATCAGCCGTTTGAAGCCATCCACGGCCATTACATACACTGCACGAGCTTTTCAAACTACTATCTTCTTTACATACACACGGCATGTACAAGAACGAGTGTATCGTCCCAACATAAGCACCAGCGCTCGATCTATCAATCTTATTAGGTCTATTGGTTGAATAGACCATGACGCCGGCGCGTGTAATATTCGATCTAAGCACCTGACTTGCGCGTCCTGTAAACGCCAAGTACGCTACGCGTTTACCTTCTCGTGCGAATTCACTTGCCAGCTGCCCGAGAACGAAGCTTTTACCTGTACCAGCGAAGCCGCCAATGGCGAGTGTTGACGATCTACTCTTCGATTGAAGCCAGTCTCGCACGCCATCTCTAACAGCGAGTTGATCTTCCGATAGTTGACGAGAAGTCATCCCAAATCGCTCCATCTCGTAGCTGTCTTGCTGTCTACAGGTAGCAGCAACTCTCTACCGCTCT
>OEHO01000035.1_pt1 | contig 9187 bp, 16 predicted proteins | sample 1539131 | NCBI WGS metagenome assembly OEHO01 (sample SAMEA4074282, study PRJEB22523) | metagenome | biome: Groundwater | place: Australia | collected 23-Apr-2015
TCGCCGTCGGCTACGTCGGGGAGGACGGTATCCTCCCTGACGTTTGGTATGTAGTTGAGGACGGCGTACTGGTGGCGGAGTAGTGATGGATATCGAGAGTGCGACGGGGCGCCTGATGACGCAGCGTCGATATGTCCGCGGGCTGCGAGCGCACGCTGCTCGGTGTCGCCGGCAGTACGACGACTGGCGAATGCTCGACGTGTGGGCGTCTCGACAGCCCGAGCGTCGTACGCTCGTCGCGTACGACGAGCTCCTCGATGCCCTCGAGGAACTGCGAGACGCCGAGATAGAACTCTGCGCCGTCGAGTGGGCGGCGCAGGCAGAACGATATGAGGATTAATATGAGATATGTCACTAATGCGATATCGCGATACTATCTGTTTGACGAACAATTGGACGCGCCATGAGCAGCTCGACGCTGACACGCCTGCGCCCTCGTGAGGAGTGGAGTGAAGACGACGGCCCCGTCCTCTGGTGGACGATGCCTCTACGCGAGGCGCCATACGTTGGGTCACCACTGGATGATGATTTCCCAAATTACGTCACGCACTGGACTCCGATCCCAGAGCCCAAGGACGATAATGAGATCGATCGCGTGTAATCACGATGCGCATCAGCACGAGAATGGAAGGGGATGGGTCGCTGATACAGCCACTGTGTCCTCAACGGTCTATGTAGGGTCAAGAGCGCGCGTAAGTGGACATGCCTACATTAGTGGACATACATACATTGTCGGACATTCTCATGTGTATGGGAATGCTCGAATTGGTGGACATGTCGTTATAGACGAATATGTCCATGTGTATGGCCATGCTCGAATTGGTGGGCACGCTTTCATCAACAATTGTGCTCACGTGTGTGGGCACGCTTTCATCAACGGATATACGTATGTATACGAGTGTGCTCTCATTGACGGGTACGCCTGCATCGGTGGGCATGCCCGCATCGGCGGGTATATATCGGTAGAACGCGGCCCCTTTGATGGGTGTACACGATTCGCTAATAAATGAGGAAACGAATGCGTAAAGACATCGATTATCGTCCCGAAATGGGGGATGTATTTTGGTTTGCGCCGTTGCTAGCGGTCCCCATCTATTTTGGGAAACCGACCGACGGAGAGTGTCCGATGGACATCGCGTATTTTTGCACGCGTGAAGAGTGGCTGGCGCAGTTAATAGGTGCGAAACATGAATCTGAATAAGGTAGTCTCAATCGACCACGATCATATCGTGGCTGAAGTCAACGACGACGGGGCGATCACCATCGTCGATATGCGAACTTCAACAGGCGTCGTGATCACATCTCCACAACGGGATGACGCCGCGGCGATTTACATCGCTGCGATCCGCTCACTGCGAGCAGGATGGATCCGCTCTGAAAACTGGGCGGAGCTACTACTCGAGGCGCGACGCGCGGGCGCCAATAGCAAGATGGCTATCGATCGGTTGCAGCATATATTTGCGTCGCGGCAGACGCATACACGAAGGATGCGCGTTCTATCAGCTGCACTGGACGCATGTCCGCTCGCTGGCGGATATGGTGGACTCGCCGTTGGTGCACGTCTTCTCGGATGTTCTACAGATCCAGCATGGGACTCGGCGGAGTACGATATGGCTACGAGTGTTCTCGCTCTCGTGTCCATGGACTACGAGGGGCCAGGTGGGGGCGATCACATTCGACGTATGCCATGGGCGCAGACTCTGACGCCCAATTGGACATGCGGGGACGCAGAGGGTGATGTCGCCGATTGGCGATTTGCATCGCATTGTGTATGCGATGACATTCGTAGCACCTACGATATTGTTGTCCGACCGGCGCATGTTGGTCGATTCGCAATCTCGGACTCGGAGTGGGTCTACGCATGGTCGATCCGTGAAATTGACCGCATATTCGAAGCATGGATCTCCGATCGAGGCGCTGACATGTCGTCGATTGACGTTTGGGCTGGAACCGCACATTGCGCTTGCAGGCGTGTGCGTGAAGATGCCCGCATTGAATTGGCGGTATTGGCGCGAGCGTCAGTGCCGGATGTTGATGCTGCTGAACGCGTCATGTCCAGAATCTCGTGGGCACTCCCTCCGAGATGGCTTACGGACGTGCCAGACGATGCCGTTGCAGCTATCAATCACTTCATCAAGATCCTCCTCTGAGGAGAAGGCATCTTGATGACTATCGAGAAAGAGCCCGGCAGTGTCGTCGGGCAAAGTCTGATAAGACTGATACACGAGCGAGGATACAATGTTGCGCAAAACGTGATACGCGATATTGTAGCTTCGGAGAGCGCTGCAGTAGGCGTGGCTGTAGACGAGCGCGAGATCACGTGTCTGCTCAAACACGTTCGTGATCTTATCAACGAACATCCATCGTTGTTTGCGCCGGCCGCTCTGGCTGCAGCCATTCTTGTTGACGTTGCGCCGAATTGCGAGCGCGTAACATGTTCAGCGCGCCGCATGATCGGCGCGTTGCGCACCAGTGATTATGAGCATACGCATATTCCGAGTCTCACTCTAGGGCTGTTAGACGTAATAGCTATCATGCAGATACTATCTACGCATGAAGCTGACTTCATGTTGGCTATAACTTCAGCATCTACCGTAGATGCAAGAATTGAGTGTACGCATGATTGAAGAACACACAAGCGTAGACGCGCCTAGGCCGTTTAAGACATACGATGTGCTTGACGTCTCTAGAGGAGAAGCGATTCTTCGAGCGTTGATCATAGATGTGTCGATGTGCAATCACGAAAACATCGTCATGAGTGTGTTTGCTAAAGCTTTACTCATGGCGTTTGAAGCAGACGTTGTGACGCCGGATGAGCTGTCTAAGCACATAAGTGTCGATGTGAGTACGATCTACGAATGGACATTCGAGGGACCTGCTCGACCTATATGTGCTCTTCGAGGAGCTATTTTCGAGTGGCTCTTGCCGAAAGCTCTCGTTAAGTGGCGCTCGCGCGCACGCCGGAACCCTTTGTTTGCACGGTTGAGTGTGCTATAGACTTGCCGTTAAACATGACTTTCGGTGAAGTCGAGCGACCTGAACGTTGGTGGATTACGGTTGTGCAATTGAAGAGCCGCTTAACCGTAACCTTGTGCCCCGGATGTGCCAATCACCAAAACAGTAATTGGTGCATACGTTTTGCAATCTTACATCGCAGTACACAACGTGTGTGCGATTCTTGCAGCGCCACAAGAAAGACACGGAGAATGAAACATGAGATTGTATAGCTATATGATTGCATTGCTGCTTTGCGCGTGCGGCGATTCGAATGCCGATAGCGTTGTAATCGGCAAGGCGTGTATGCAAAACTCTGATTGCACGAGCATCGAGCACGGCTATTGTTCAATTGCGAACGTGTGCAGCCTCGCATGCACACGTGATTCAGATTGCGGTGTGAGCGCTATCTGCGATCGTGTGCACGCTGACGGTGTATGTAAGCGCAGCTGCACGCAGAACTCTGACTGCGAAGGGCAGACCACATGCATGACAAGCGAATGTCTATAGCATCTGTCATACCACCAATTTGCGTCGCTCCGGAGAGTCGATGCGAAGGAAAGCTCGTGCCGAGTAATAAAATATCGGTTAATCGTTCAGCGTTGTCACAAGACACGTTTGAGATTCACGTAGGCTTACTCGGTACTGTCTATGTATGCCCATTAGATCGAAAGAACGCGCAAGCGTGGGTCATGCACTCTGAAGATCTAGGGATCATTCGGCAGAAACTGTCAGCCACTGTAGGCGACTCCAACGCCGCGATAGACGAAGCACTGCACGTGTTAAAAGCACGCGCTAAATATGCGCTCTCGTTGATAGAGGAGTTCAAAAGATGAAGAAGTGCCAACCGACAGCGTCCAGTATGACATCCTTCTTGAACTGCCCATGGCCCTGGGATCGTGAAGTACCGCCATTGCAAGAGCACGTAGAGGGATCGTCATACGGTACGGCGTTCCACGCGCTGCAAGCGGCCCCACGCTCAAAATGGGCAGAGCTTGCGTCTACTCTTTGGCCGCACGCTGAGGAGCTGCTGGCTCATGCCGTCAAAGCGCGATCTGCGCTCATACAGTGGCTGCTCAGAGACAACTTCCTAGGAACGCCTTTAGGCGTACGTGCAGTTGGGACCAAGATTACGTGGATTCATCCACCGAAAGTCGAATATTCGATGGTCTTCAACTTGGAGCACGCTCGCGCAAGATTGTGTGCGCCACCTACAAAAGAAGAGCACGTATATATCGATCAAAAAGAGAAAGAGATCGCGGGCACGGCAGACATAATCATTGTAGATGATGTCCAAAAGGTGCTAGTGGTTCTAGACTGGAAAACAGGTTTTGCTGAGAGACTGAATCTGTTTGACAATGATCAAATCAAGACGTTGCTTCTAATGGCGTCGACGTGCGACAGTCTCGTAGGAAAGTTTTCTCCTTCAGAGTGGACGTTCATTGGTGGTATTATACTTGCGCATGCAGGCGCTACAGAAGAGCATAGCGTTAGAGTACACGCTGCGCAGATCCCATACGATCTGCTCATAGAACATCTTGAGAATCTGCGCAGTGCGCAAAGTCGAGTAGGATTTGGGTATCTCCGACCGTGCGTTAAGGACGCGCCGGTGAACTACTGTCGCTGGTGCCCTGCTCGAGAGATATGTCCAGCGCAGCAGGGGGCAACCATCCTCGATGCCCGTGAGCTTCTAGGTGCCGCTACGCAAGAGATTACACGACAGTCGAGTCCTAAGCTCTCGAAGGACAAGCGCCTCCGTGAGATTGGTCGTGTGCATCAACTACGCACGCTTTTGCACTCGCTAGAGCGACCTATCATCGACGAAACGCTTGATGCCGTTCGAGAGCAAGGTGACGGAGTGATTGAACGGCCAGATGGCAGGGTGCTTGTACTGCGCACATACCAGCGCGAGAGTTTGAGCAAAAGCTCAATCATTCGTGCGCTAGGTCAACAGAAGGGAGAGCAGATGCTGCACTCTCTGCGAGAGCAGGGCTGTTTTGACGAAAGCGCTGTTGAACAAGTCGTAGCGGTCGACAATGAGTAATACTTCTAGCGGTGCCGGCTTTGTCTAATCAAGACATTGAAACGCCGGGTGATCTTATCAAGGCGATAGAAGCTCGTTTTGGTAAGATCCGAATTGATCTTGCAGCTACAATTAAAAACAGAAAAGCGACACTTTGGCTAGGTCCAGGATCTGATATCGGAGAAGATTCACTTTCTACGCCGTGGCCAAAAGAATATCTCAACGGTTCTCCAATAACGACATCTTGGTTGAACCCGCCGTATAAAAACATCGATGAGTGGGCACAGAAGTGTGCTGAGCAACACGTCGTGCCGAGATCCAAAATATTGCTATTGATCCCGGCGTCAGTCGGGTCAAACTGGTGGGCGCGGTACGTACATATGCGTGCGCATGTGATATTTCTACGTCCGCGTGTTACTTTCATTGGACACAACACGCCATACCCAAAAGACCTAGCGCTTTGCGTCTACGGCACTCGTTATGAATACGAGTGCTGGCAGTGGAGAAAAAACGATGTTAGATCATAACACTGTCAATTGGAGTGCTGTAGCACTAGGCGTTGTCGGAATCGGCATTGCAGTAGCATTCGTCGCTGCAACACTTTCTATTCGTCGTTAACAAGCGCGCGCTGTTAGCGCCGTTCGTTAATCGTAATCCATTGCTGTTGGCATACCGCCGAAGTTGTCACCTAAGACAGCATCTACATCAACAGTCAAGTCATTGACTGTAATTGAATCCCACAATTGCTTGACTGCCCAACCTCTTGGCGATGGTGTATACAAGCTAGGCAAGTTTGCGGCACGCATATAGCAATACACGTTCGATATTGAATATGCAGCTTTACCAGACAAGTTTGCTTGTGCACCAATGTACAATCCTGGCAGGTATCCTGCTTGCTCAATGACTGTTGCCCATGCAACAATATCGTCTTTGAAGTCTGCGCTAGAAGCTGTCGATACTCCCTCGCGGTCGTACCATATGTGACAACCTTGCAAGTACCCTATGCTTTGCGCGTATTGTGTAATCACTTGCGCATCGGATGTACCTTGTTTGGCACTTGGTAGCCATCCGTTGTAGCGGACGTGCTGCACAAGTTGAACCATTAATCCAGTGTTCAAAAGAGTGGTAAGCTCATTAGAGCTTAGGTCAGACCCATACCCCACACCAGGTAACGGTCCGTAGCGAAAGGCTACGCTAAACCCCATCTTGAATAGCGCGTAAGCGTTGTCTGGACTTACAACACTAGCAGTATCAAAGCCCAAACAACGCTCACATACTGTAGCTTTAGGCATCACATTACATAAGCGATTGCGTGCCATTCGAGCTCGTAAAGCTCGCATACGGCACGGCGTAGATACCGTTTGGTGCAGCTGCACCAGAATGATACGTCGCAACCAAGTAGAAGCCCGATTGCGACGGCCACGTTGCTGCTAGCGCCTGAAGTGCTGGCGCCGCGGCCCACGTTGCGATCACCGTAGACGGTGAGAGCATGGCGATTTGGCTGACGTTCGTCCAACCATTCTGTGCGAAGTACGCCTTGAGCGTTGCAGCTCCCGTAGACGTTGCGTCACTCGCAGCGACCGCGCCCGCGACGAGATATTGCGTGCCGTCAATGAGTGCTGGCGCCACGTAGAGAGAAGACGTCTGCGTCAAGATGATATTCGATGGCGTGACGGCGGGGGTGACAGTAGGAGTGAAGGTGGGGATAACGGTGGGGTTGGTAGTAGATGGGTTGTTACTTCCAGTAGCGCCCTTCGAGCTCTTGTTGGCTTCAACAATCGCGTATACCCCTAGCCCCATCGCCGCTAAAACGGCGCTTCCCAAGACGAGTTGTTCATTTCTCATCACGACGCCGCGTTCACGAGAATCGTAAACTGTACACTACCTGTAGACGCTGCAATCGGATTGCGATTCGCGTCGGCAGTATACAGCGCAGCGGTGAATGACGTAGCGCCGGCGCTTAAAGCCGTGGCGACAGTAGTTTGCGAATACGTCGCCGTGAGAGCTCCAGAGCTATTCACCATGGGAGCATACATCGTCGAAGCGCTACCCCACGTAGCAGCAGTAGCACCACTCGTAGATCCAGGCGTGATTACCCACACGTAACCCGAAGATGCGGGCAGCGCTAGATCGAAAACGACCTTCTGCCCAACTTGCATGCTTTGCGGTGTACTTGTAGACGTAGTGACAACAGCACTGCCAGAGAACTGCGTCTTCACGTCACTCGTCAAGATACCGGTATATGTCGTACCACTCGTCGGGAGGCTCCCCGTAGTGGATGTAGAGCTGCTCGAGCTAGATCCATTCGACGACGTGAGCGCCGACTTGGGTTTTTTTGTAGCTTCGACAAGCGCGAAGCCGACAAGCGCCGCGGCGACCGCTCCGCCTCCGACCGTGAGTGCCAAACGAGTATTGCTAGTCATTGTCGAGTCTCCTATATTTGGGACACTTCAGCGTACCACACGTTAACGACACGTACCGGAATTGAGATAAACAGCACTGTCGGAGCTGTAGACATGCTTCCAGCTACGCCGACACGTGTAGCATCGACGTGTACCCATCGGCGGTTCACTTCAAGGTTAGAGAGTTGCTCGTTAGGCCAATCGTTAGGCAGAGTAGATGTAGTGTCATACACTGTTATATTACCCCAACCGTTTTGTGATAGCCACTCTTGCACCTGATTAGTCGCAATGGAGTTATCTATACTAGCCGTTGCACGATAGTGTACACCTTGTGCATAAGCTACGTTTCCTCCAGACAAGTCAATAGGCAACCAAGAGGTTGTCGTATTGATTGTTGGTGTGACTGGCGTTGCCGGTATTTCAGTAGTTGATTGCCATGTTGGCAAAGATGCCGTGGACTGTTTACTATTGACAGCCACAACTAGTCTGCTTGCTACGAATGTAGCAATGCCGCTACCGCATGCAGCTAACAGCCTAGCATCATTATCTTTCCAACACTCTACAGCCCCTATGGCTGTAAATATACTTATACCTGCAAGAACTTTAGGTGTGCCTGCTCTATCAATTAGAGCTCCGGCAATAATACCTACTGCTCCGCCAATACAAGTAGGAGCTAGATATTCACCTATGTTATTCATGTTACAACAATTGTGTACGTGACAGTTTCAGATGTAGACGCTGTAGTTTTACCATTAGCGTCTATTGCCTGTTTCAACAACGTCAGCGTTGTTATTCCTGCTGCAAGCGCTGTCCACGTATCCACTAATGTAGTATTGCTTGTCAAAGCTTCGGAAGTTGTAACAGCTTCACGGCCATTGAACATTAGAACGTCAGGTGACGTCCCTGTGTCATATCCCCATTCGAAGCCGCTACTGTAAGCTACTTCTATCTTGACTTGGTCTTTCACTTTCATATTTAAGGTTTTACCAGTGTCAACTTCTAATACCTTGTATATTGTAGGTTCAGATTGTTGGGCCAAAGGTAGACTTGAAGATGGTGTTACAAGCTGCGAAGTAGATGCTCCACGATCTAGAATATCGTCAATAGCAGAAGTTATACCAGGTATTGTACGTTCAACAGCAGCCATAGATTTGGCACTCACCGTTGCTGAAATAACTGCTGCAGCCAGCATTGGCAAAACACCCCCTAACGCTGCAATACCCATTGCGGGAGCCCAATCTGGATCTGCTACTGATATTACGATAGCGGCACCGGCAGTACCTAGCGCACCGATGATTCCTCCTTGGTATCCTCCATAGTTGCGCCCAAGCGCCGTTTGCCGCCCTATGAGTGCGCCAAGTAGCGTTCCACTCGCGAGAACTCCCAGGCCTGCTGCGAGTGTACCGATAGTTGTTGTCGGCGGCCCCCATTGCCGTGACTTAGGTGTGGTAATCGCGGCAGGTTTCATACTCGAAGGCTATACCATCCCCTCGAGGTAGGGTAGTTTAGGGCATGCCTCGAGTCACTGCGACGAAGACGCCTACTTCTTATGCGGATGTTGCGGCGGCGCTCATTGCAGGCGGTGCTCCGACAGTTTACGCCGTGAGAGTGCTAGCTGCGCAAAGCGCTCTAGAGACAGCACGTTGGTCCGCGCTGTATAACTGGAATCTCGGAAACATCACAACCGCTAGTTCAGAAGATTGGTACGACGTTGGTACTGGTTTGCACTTTAAGTCGTACACGTCGTTGCAAGATGGCGCCACTAGTT
>OEHO01000036.1_pt1 | contig 9165 bp, 9 predicted proteins | sample 1539131 | NCBI WGS metagenome assembly OEHO01 (sample SAMEA4074282, study PRJEB22523) | metagenome | biome: Groundwater | place: Australia | collected 23-Apr-2015
CATCGGCGCAAGCATGATGGGTGATGATAGTCGTGATCTTATCGTGGCGAAGAACAGACTGCCGCCAAAAGAAAGGCTTGTTACGACAGTGGCGGGGCATGTTACCGTAAAGCCAGAGGCATGGTGGAGGGAGAAGCTCGGCAGCGAAAAATGGAAGTTCAGAGATGATTTAGTGGTTGAATTCAGGAGATTGGTACCAGAAGAAATTCTTATGAACTGGAAATGTGTGTTTATCATGGAAAAAATAGGGGGGTAATATGTCATGTATCCAGCCATATCTATTTTATACATAACCGCAAGAGACGAATACCCTATGCTCGACTTGCCGAATGTAAGTCATATAAAACTATTTTTGGATAGTCTCAATAGACAAACTTTCAGGAGTTTTGAAGTAATAATTGTTGATGCTTTGTACAAAATGAGAAGGGAGAAGATAGAAAAAAAAGAAACGGATTATGATTTTACATTATATTCATTTCCAATCAAACATATAGATCCGAATGAATTTAGCTGGGCACTCAAAAAAGGAATGTGGGGATTACAGGATCAAATAAATTTAGGAATTATTTATTCAGACGGGAAATTAGTATTAGTGTATCCAGACTGTTGTGAATTAAAAATTAATGACGGTTTACAAATATATTGGGATTGGTATATGAAAGGATTTTTTGCACAGGCATTATTTGTCTATTATAAAGGAGGAAAACCACTGTTAGTAAACGAAGCTTCGGAGATCGGTATAACACACGGCAGCGGTATGTTTAAAACCCTTCCTGAAGTAAATGATTATTATAAAACTTTGATATCAGGTGGCTATATAAAAGATATTGTCAGAGACACGAGATGGAAGTTTGTAGAGGATAATACAGATGGGATAGGGATATATTACCTCACAGGACAGCAATATTATGGATTTTCAAGCGTTAGTATGGAGGCCGCACTGAAATTAAACGGGGTTGACTCAAATTTTGATGGACAAAAAGCTCTTTCCGATGTAGAGTTTGGGATGAGATTAGAGAGAGCCGGGTATAAGTTTGTTTTAGACAAAAACTTATGGGTAATAGAGCATACGCATAGTGGAATACCAAAAGAGGTATTGTATGGTATGCCTGTAAAATCGTGGAAAAGCAACTATAGTCTGATCATGTTAAATGACATGAAAAAGAAGATAACTGCAAACGATTATAAATTAACAGCCGATGAACTGGAATGGATTCTTGATCACGGGGCAAAGTGGGATAATCCAAGGCTTGAACCCGGCTGTGTAGAATATAATTTATTAATGGATTGGTATAATAACCCCCCAATATACAATTTGAAAGAATTGAGAGATAATAGGCTACAAAAAGAGGGAAAAAAATGACCGATATCGATGGCTCGTCTGTCCTGATATTCGGGGGTACCGGTTCGTTCGGACAAATAGCAGCGGCAAGGATGGTAGAATTAAACGCGAATATAACAATATACAGTAGGGATGAGATGAAACAATCTCAAATGAAAAGGAGTTTTCCTGATTATAGATATATTATTGGAGATGTCAGGGATCAGAACCGGGTCAGAGATGCGATGAAAGGGATTGATATAGTATTCAATGCCGCCGCACTAAAACAGGTCCCATCCTGTGAGGAGTGTCCGGAGGAAGCCGTAAAAACAAATATCAATGGTACTATTAATATTTGCAGAGCTGCGGTAGATAATAACGTTAAAACGGTTGTAGGACTCAGTACAGATAAGGCAGTAAAGCCAATTAATGCGATGGGAATGAGCAAAGCTTTAATGGAAAAAATCATCTGCAGTTTTGACCGGAGAAATACCAGCACCATATTTTGTTGTACTAGGTATGGAAATGTTATGGGGTCAAGGGGGTCTGTTATTCCATTGTTTAAGCAACAGATAGAACAAGGTGGCCCGGTTACCATTACTGTCCCTGAAATGACAAGATTCCTCCTGACCCTGGATAAGGCAATAGATTTAGTATTATATGCTGTAGAAAATAGCACGGGGTCGGAAATATTTGTGAAAAAAGCTCCCGCTTGCAGAGTAGATTTTCTGGCTCGGTCCATGATTAAAAAATATGGAAACGGTCGGGATGTTTCGATAACGACTACCGGGACAAGAGCGGGAGAAAAACTACACGAAACCTTGATTAATGAGTATGAAATGCTCTTCACAGAAGACAGAGGCGATTATTTTATAATCAATAATACTTTTGGAAATAATATAATAAAAGAAGAAACGATCGAAACCAAGTATGCTGAATACACATCAGCAAACACAGTTCAGATAGAAAACTATAAAGAATTAAGTGGTCTGCTGGATTCTATATGAGGTGATAATTATAAATGTGCTTGTAACGGGAAGTAAAGGATTTATTGGGAAAAACCTTTTAGAATCCCTATCAAGAATGGACGGGGTTAATATTCTTACTTTTGATAAAGGAGAACCAATAGATACCCTACGATCACAACTTAAAATAGCTGATTTTATCTATCACCTTGCAGGAGTAAATCGTACTGAGAGAGAGGAGGATTTCGAAGAAGTGAATGTCGGCTTAACGCAAATAATTATAAATATTCTTGAATTACAGAGAAAAAATACCCCTGTAGCATTTAGCTCCTCAATTCAAGCGGAATTGAATAATATATATGGCAAGAGCAAGAAAAAAGCAGAACTGATACTCGAGGAATACAGCATAAAAAACAACGCATCCGTATTTATTTTTAGGTTTCCAAATGTATTCGGTAAATGGTCAAAACCTAATTATAATTCAGTTGTTGCGACTTTTTGTTATAATATTTCTCATGGACTTGATGTTCAGATTTCGGATAAAAATAAAGAGATCGAGTTTGTTTATATAGATACGGTTATAAAAAATTTAACTGAATTACTTTACAATGATGTCAATACCACTTTAAAATATTACACCCTTAAATCCCATTTCAAACTCAGCCTTGGTGACCTTGCTGAAAAGATATATCAATTACGGGATATAAGAAAGACTTTGATAATTCCCGATATGTCTGAAGAATTAATGAAATGTCTTTATGCTACATACCTGTCATTTCTTGATACAGATGACTTTGCTTACAGGCTTGGAATTATAGAAGATAAAAGAGGATTTTTAGTTGAACTCCTTAAATCCAAACACTTCGGTCAGATTTTTGTTTCGAGAACGCGCAAAGATATTGTGAGGGGAAACCATTATCATAATTCTAAAATTGAAAAATTTATTTTGATACAGGGAAAAGCAATAATTAAATTAAGGAATATTTTCAATAATACTATCCTTTCATATCATGTTTCTGACGAAGATATCAAGGTTGTGGATATTCCCCCTGGATATACACATTCGATAGAGAACGCAGGCGAATCTGATATGATAGTCCTGTTCTGGGCTAATGAAATATTTGATGCAACCAATCCTGATACAAATTATAAAAAAATATGAAAATAAGTATAATACTTACCACAAACCGAAACGGTAAACTGCTGGATGTCCAGCTTCCGGCCTTCGCGGACCAGACCTTCCCCAGAGAAGATTTTGAAGTTGTAATCATCGATGACGCAAGTACGTCCCGGAAAGATCAGATAGAGAATTTCGCAAAAACAAACGGTGTGAATATACAATGGATGCGTGGAAAGAAGCCGTATTACAGGGTACTCCAGAACATAGGAAGCGGACGAAACACGGGTTTAATTCATGCAAAAGGGGAACTGGCAATATTCATTGACGACTATTCATATATAAAGCCAGAATATCTTGAAAAAATGTGGGGGATATATAAAGAAAATCCCGGTTGTTCTCCCGTAGGGCCTGTGGTGGGTTGTTGGGATTCTTCATATGAACGTCTCAAGAACAATGAATTTGATATTGAAAATGGGGATAAGCGATCTGCATTGACAAAGACAATTGGCGTTAGTTTACATTGTCCAAGTAACTGGTTTTATACCTCTAACGCCTCTGCACCACTGCGGGAAATTATCAAAGCGAACGGATTCTGGGAATTGGCAGACCTTACACGAGAAGAAGATGTTATGATGGGTATGATGTTAAATAAAAACGGCCAGATGTTTTGCTATGCCAATACCCCGGAAACAACAGTATATCATTTGTATCACGGAAAAGAACAGGTTGATAAGAAATATAAGATCGTAACCTTTAAAGATCTGGGATGGGAAACTGCTGAGATCAATGGCAGGATAGTAGATGGGGGAGGGGGTAAAGGAAAATGTGGTTTTGACACGGCGCCTGAGGAGATACAGCTCGTGACTAAAGATATTTTTAATACTAAATACCCAGGATCGTGGGGATTGTTTGAATACTTACTTTTGCATCCGGATTTTATTTTCAACTCGGAAAATGGATTTAACTTAAGAGATGAAAGAAAGAAAGCGGGGGCATGGGTATAATGTTATTAAAGGTGGGATAATTATATGGAAAATATAGTAAATACCAAAAAAAAAATATGTTTTATTGAACCACCGATCGAGTTCCTGAGAAATCTTACTGATCCGCCTTTTCCATTGATGTATCTTGCAGCAGTAGCAGAAAAACAGGGCTGGCAAGCTGAAATCGTGCACATGATTACGCTTCAAGACCGGCTTCTGGATGCGGACATATATGCTGTTACGTCATCGTCCCCTCAATGGCCGACTACATTGAGATTGAGAGAACGCTTAAATAATGAATTTCCAGAGAAATGGAAAATTTATGGAGGATCGCACATTTCCGCATGCCCGGATGATTTTAAACCTTCTGAGTATAATGCTGCAATAATAGGGGAAGGCGAGATTATGCTTGAACGAATCCTGAACGATCCTAATATGCTGCTTTCAGGCAAAATACTGGGTGTTCCGGTGAAGAACCTAGATACGATTCCCTTTCCTGCAAGACATCTAATTGATTGGTCAAAATACAATCGCGAGATCAGGTGGTATAACACATTCTTAAGTAATGCGGTTTCAATAATCACAAGCCGGGGATGTCCATATAACTGCATCTTCTGTAGCAGTCATTGTGTATTCGGAAGGCGAGTTCGTTTCAGGAGCATTGAAAATGTCGTTACTGAAATCAAAGAGGTGATAAACGCTTTAGGTTACCGTGGTTTCAATTTTCATGATGATACGTTCTGTGTGAATCGTTCACGGACTCTATGGATGTGTCATGAATTTTCTAAGTTAGGTATAGTGTGGCGTTGCCTAACCCGAGCAGATTCTGTTGACAGGGAAATACTGATGGCCATGAGAGATAGTGGGTGTAAGGAAATAATAATCGGGATGGAAAGTGGCAGCCAGAAAATCTTAGATCTGCTCAGGAAGGGGGTAACTGTAGAACAGAATCTAAAAGCTATGAAGTTAATCAAAGAATTCATGCAGCTTAAGGTCAGTGTAATTGTGGGAAGCCCCGGTGAGTCGTGGGAGACGATTAACGAAACGAAAGAACTTCTGAAGCAATGCAAGCCTGACTTATGGCAGGTGAGTACGTTTACACCACTTCCCGGTAGTGATGCTTGGAATCATCCAGAGAAGTTTGGCTTGAAGATCCTTACACGAGACTTGAATCAATACCAGATGGTTTGGAAGGACCTGGGGGTTGTCGTTGTAGAGACAGAAGAGATGACTAAAGCAGAGATTGAACGGGCAACGGAAGATATGACAACTTTTTTAAAAGAGTTATAATGGAGGGAATACTGAATTGAAAATCAGCATAATAATCCCTACAAACCGCAAAGAGAGATTGCTTGACTTCGAGCTACCGAGCTTTGCCCGCCAGACGTTCCCCATAGAGGATTTCGAGGTCGTGATAATAGACGACTATCCTGATAGCAGGCAGCAGGCAGTGGAGGAATTCGCAAAAAAGAACGACATGAACATTAAATGGATGCGGTGCAAGAAGCCTTATTACAGGTCAAACTTTAATGCAGGATGCGCTAGGAACACGGGGCTTGTCCATGCCGAGGGGGAACTTGTGGTATTCATAGACGATTACTCATGCATAAAGCAGCTATATCTTGAAACCATGTGGCAGATATACAAGGAAAATCCAGGATATTCGCCTATAGGAGGCGTGGTGTCCATAGAGCAGCACGACGACCCGTATTATACTATTTACGGCATGAAGGTGCACGTAAAAGACTTACAGAAAGTGACAAACGAGTTGAAAAATGATATAAAAGTAATCGAGGCTCCCAGTAATGCGTTTTACACTTCAAACGCATCGGCGCCACTGAGGGAAATAATGAAAGTGAACGGCTTCCTTGAAATGGCGGATCTTACCCGCGAGGAGGACGTGATACTGGGTGCGGCTCTTGCAAAGAACGGGTGGAAATTCGTTTATGTCAACAGCCCGGAAGCATCGGTATATCACATGAAGCACAGCGAGGAAACCTACAGGAAATATAAAACAGTTACCTACAAAGATTTAGGCTGGGATACCGCAATAATAAAAGGAAGGATAACCGAGGGCGGAGCTGGCGGGGGATGGTCTGGACTGCAGACAAAGGGGGACGAGATGCAGCTAATCACGAAAGATATATTCAATACAACGTATCCAGGAAGCTGGGGGCTTATAGAGTTCATAAATAATAGCCCGCTCTATAAGTTCAATATGGAAACGGGGTTTGATCTGGTTAAGGAGAGGAAAAAAATAGGGAACTGGACGTGATCTTACATGTATAAAACAGAAGGTTTACAGATTATATGCACAGAGGACGAGAGATATATTATAGATGAGGCTGTCAAGCAGTATCATTTATACAAAGGCCATCTGGATGTCGTGGTTGATATTGGCGCACATGTCGGAACCGTTTCTTTACTTGCAGCTAAATACGGTGCTAAACATGTTCTGGCATTCGAACCCGTTTTTGAGAATTTTATAAGTCTGGTAGAAAACATTCGATTAAACAACTTTTACAAGTCAATAACCCCAATTAAAATGGCCGTTTCAGGGAAAACGGGTTTTGTTAATTTATATTCAGGAAAACATCTTAATTCCGGTCAGAACAGTTTAGTGTATAAGAAGGCAAATTTCGAAATAATAGAAGCAGTTCCAGCATTAACGCTTCATACGATATTAAGTTTTTTTAATAAGGTCAGTTATCTTAAAATCGATGTCGAAGGCGCCGAGTTCGATATATTGTTGAATACACGAAAAGAGGATATGCATAAAGTAGAATATCTTGATTTAGAGATACACGATCCAAGTAATTCAGCTTATTTTGAAGATAATGAATATTCTACAGACAGCCTTGAAGATCACATCAATAATTGCGGATTCGATAGTAAAAATTCATTGATAAGGATAAGGTAACACATGGAAGTAGCATTAGTATCCACAGAAGCTTTGAGAACGCCGCCATTAAAATACGGCGGGATAGAGCAAGTGGTTTTTGATTTAGCCAAGGGCCTGACGGAAAAGGGCATAGATGTCTGCCTTTTTGCCGTAGAAGGCAGCCGCTCCCCCTCAGGCCGACTTGTCGAAATACTGCCAGAAGGGTGGGGCAAGTCCGGGCAAAGCGAGGAATTCGAGCGTCGGCTGGTCGATATGCGCAGATATCTCAAGTCGTTCGATATTATATATGACCACAGCCATTCAAAGCCGTGCTGGAAGATTCACGAAAGGGTTGTTAATACTATTCATTGGTGGCAGAACCCGTATTTCTGCGGGTACAGGAACGTCGTAGCAATATCCGAAATGCTTGCAAGACGGCTGCAGCCCTACAACAGACCTAAAGAAATGTTCCGGGAAAAGGAGATCAAGGTCGTCCACAACGGATGCGATATATCCAAATACACTTTCAACAAAAACAAGTCTGAAAGGTTTCTGTTCCTCAGTGCCCTTGGACGTTATAAAGGCGCAGATGTCGCTCTTGACCTTGCAAAGAACATGACTTTGCCGATGGACTTCGCTGGGATCGGGGGAATCGGAGAGAAAATAAAAAAGGAATCTGAAACAAATCCGAACATACGGTTTTATGGCGAGGTCACGGAGGAGGAGAAGGTTGCACTGTACCGGGACGCACGGGCTTTAATATTCCCTACTGGAGTGCATGGTGACTGGGAGGAACCGTTCGGGCTTGTTGCTATCGAGGCAATGGCATGCGGCACACCCGTCATTGCATGGAACAGCGGAGCCATGCCCGAAGTGGTGGAGCATGGCAAAACGGGGTTCATATGCAACAGTATCCAGGAACTTGAAGAGGCTGTCAATAATATCGATACTATAAGGCCCGAAGACTGCCGCAAGCGTGTTGAGGAGAACTTTTCATATCAGGCGATGACTGAAAAATACATTAAGTTATACGACAAATTGATAAAAGGTGAATCATGGTAGAGAAAGTAGAGAATGTATTCATTACAAATCCCAATAAACCGCATGTAGGGGGTTATTTCGCTTTAGGGGAACTGCCATGGACGATAATAAAATACCTGACTGAGAAGTACAACCCTAAGACCGTGCTGGACGTGGGGAGCGGTCCGTTCGCGAGCAAGAAACTGTTCCGCTCGTTCGGGGTGGGCCTTGTATGGTGCATTGATGGCGATGACCAGCTACTGTACCGGGACGACCTGAGAGATGAACTGACCACTTTCAGCGTTGTTGATCTTGAGCGGTCGTATTACAGGTTTCCAGCACCGTTCGATATGGTGTTCAGTTACGAATGCGCCGAACATATTGCTGCTGTGGACAATTATATAAACACAATAACGATTAACTGTAGCAGGGTACTGGCGATAACACATGCCCTTCCTGGACAGGGCGGGCATCACCACGTTAATGAACAGGTGGATGCATACTGGATAGAGAAGATAACTGTGAAAGGATTCAAGTATCTGGAAAAGGAAAGCATGGAAGCGAGATCTCTTGGGGATGGGTATTTCAGTAAGTCCGGTCTGATATTTGAAAGAATCAGGTGATTCTATGACCGTATCTCAGATTGTGCCCTGCTACGTGTGCGGCAGGGATGTGATGGTAGAAATAGACGGGCTGCATTGCTGCCAGACGGTTTGAATCTGAGGGCGTACTGCCCATCCATAAACCCAGATTAGACCGCCCCAATAAGTATTTCTTTTGCGAACGTAATATATTATCATCAGAGGAGGAAATTTATGGGAGCATGGTTTTCTTGTCTTTATAAGCAAGTCAATAATTTATCAACAAGAAAATCA
>OEHO01000037.1_pt1 | contig 8742 bp, 7 predicted proteins | sample 1539131 | NCBI WGS metagenome assembly OEHO01 (sample SAMEA4074282, study PRJEB22523) | metagenome | biome: Groundwater | place: Australia | collected 23-Apr-2015
CTGAATGGGAAACTAATAGAGTTAGTATTGAAGAAGAAATTTTAACAATTAAAAAAAGAAAATGGATATTAGAAAAAAAATATGAAATAATTAAAGAATTATATGATGGAACTTTAAAAGGGTTATATAAGAAAAAAGATATTGAAGTAGATCCTCCAATTACAACTATACAAATAACTGAAGAAAATCTTGATAATAGTTTGGAAAAATTAAATATAATGGAAATAGGATTACCTTTATTATTAGCACCTTTACCTTTAGCTACTAATCCTGGAACTGCTAATTTTGCTATAACTATAAAAAGTCCTAAACCATTAAATAAAATAGAAAGCAATATTAATGAAACTCTCAATTCGGGAGCTGTAAGTAAAATTATTTCTAAATTTGACCTTAAAAATGAAGATGTAATGAATACTAATGCTATTCAACAAGGTACTACTAATACTATTAAATTTTTAAAAAAAGATTTAATTGGTGCTATGATGGTATTAGTTTTAATAGATCCATTTCCTAAATATGAAAATCTTAAACCAATTAATATTCCATGGATGACTTTTTTATTAACTGCATGGGCACCCACAGGGGCTAAATGTTTTGGAATACCAGGATTCCCATAATTTTAAAGATAAATAAAATAAAAGATAAATTTTAAGTGAAAGCAATTATAATTAAAGAAGTTTTAAATTTTGAAAGAGGAATAGATCCTAAAAAATCTATGAATGTTGGTTTATTTATAAAAAGAGATTTTAATAATTTAAATGAAGCTATTGATTGGATTTATAATCATTTATCTGCTATCCTTAAAATTGATAAAATCCCCGAAGATATTATAATGGGGGAAAAAAGAAATACTAGTAAAATACATACTTATTTATATTTTAAAGAAAAATATATTTACAAAATAGAAGATTATATTGATAAATATTTAACTATTAATGATAAAAAAATTGATTGGATAGAATTACTATGGAAAAAACTTTCAAATGCTGGATTTAAAACATTTCTTAAATTAGATGAATCTATTAATTTTAACAGGGAAGGATCTACTTTAGATAAATTAGATATTGGTAAAAAATATTCTGATGAAAAATTTATAGAAGAAACAGATTGGGTTTTTAATATAAAATACATCCATGAAAAATATAATATAATAGAATTAATTAGAAATTATAAAGGATTTCCTATTCTAATTTTAGAAAATAAAATAAAATATATTCCAAATAGAAAATATACTGCTATTTCTTCAGATGACCAATTGGATAGTCATTTTTCTGAACCTATAACAGCTTTAGAAGAAATTCAAGAAATAATAGATAATAAAATAAAAAATAAAATATGAGAGCACGTTTTGTAAATGAAGAATTAAATGAAGGATATGGTCAAAAAGATCTTGTTAGGATGCAAGATATAAAAACTAAAGCTGCAGGTAATCATGATAAAGAAATTCAATTAGCTACTACTCAAGCTAATATTATTAAAGATGCAGGAAAAGCTAAAGCAAGATCCGAAGCTGCAGAAGAAGTATTTGGAGCAGGCAGTGATATTTCTATTATATTTGATGAAAGAGCTAAAGAACTTGGAGGATCTTATATTAAATCTACAGCATCAAAGGGAACACTTGCCCCTATAAAATCCTCTCCCTCCAAAGGAGAAAAAATTGAAAGAGAATTTAAAACTGAATTCTTTTTACCTTCTGAAAGAGTTAGAAGTGAAGGAAAAAAAGACGAGGAAGGAGGATTTTTTAGAAAATCAGATGCTTTTAAATCTTTAGGTATTGGAAGATATGCTACTCCCCCCGAAATAGGTGGGGAATTAAAAAAGGGAAGTTCCCCTATTTTACCTTTAGGTAAAGTTAATCTAGGAACTGGTGAATGTAAATTTTTTAATATTTATGAAACTTGGGATGGAACTGTTGAGGTATGGGAAGATGATAAAGGTAACCATAAATTAGTTTTTACAGCTGGAGATAAACCTTTAGCTAAATTATATGATAGAGCAAATTTTAGACATGATCAAACTGGAGCTTTTATAGGTCTTTGGAAACTTGTAGATTATGTTCCTGTAAGTAAAATGAAAGAATTAATTAGAGTTTATGGAGGATCTTTATCCGGATATACGTATAAATAATATTATTTTTATAAATGAAAGCTAAGAGAATTTCAGAAATTTTAGAAGGAGTTGCTGATAAAATTTATCAAAGAATTGGAATTGAGGATGAATTTGATAAATTTGAACGAATATATGCTGCACAAAGAAATGAAATAATAGGATATTTAACTTATATTAAAGGATCAGGTGAAATTAAAAAATTAAAAAATCCTGCCCCTATATTTAAAAATCCTCTGATATTGGGAATTTATCCAAATATCAGAGGGGTTATAGATAATAATGGTGATTTATATGTATGTAATACAGGTTATAGTATTATACATGATGATATATTACATTTTCTCGATGAATTAGAAATTTTAAAATATAATCCAAAATGGGCATCCAATGATATTGAAAGTCTTGGTTATATAACTATTCAAAGATATAATGTTACAAATATTTTTTATATAGGAGAATCTAATGAAATTAATTTTAATGGTAAAAATGCTGAAGATATTAAAAAAATAGAGGATATTAAAAAATTGTTTTTTAAATGTCATTTAAAAAATTTACAATATCTTTTTATCCCAAATAAAATTAATTTAGATGAATCTTTTAATTTTGAAAGAAAAGATAGTTATACAGATCATTTAAATATAGGTAAATATTCATCTGATTTACCAACAGAAATACTTTTTAAATTTATGTATGAAGAGGCAAAAAAATGTGAATTTTTTACAAAAGTTTCAGATATAGATTATAAAAATAAAGAACCTATGTTTAGAATTGAAACTGTTTATAAAGCACCTAATATTAATTTATCTAGTGGATATGATTATAAAGAATATTGTTTATATTTAACTAAAGATGAAGGAATTTTATGTTTTAATGAATGGAATAATGAAGAATATGAACTTAAAAATTTAAAAGAATTTAAAGAACATACTAATTGTAAAACTAAAAATGATATTAGGGAATCTTTAAATTTTGAAAGGAATAGTAAGCCCCTTAAAAAAATATCTATAGGTCAAGAAGCTATAGATAAAAAAATTATTGAAGAAACTGATTGGTATAAAGAGTTTCCTGAAAATATTCAAGAAATAGAATTAATAAGAGATTATAAAGGATTTCCTATTCTTATAATTAAGCATTTAGTAAAATCTTTTTTAGATGAAAAAGATTATCCTAGATATACAGGAATTACTACTTTTACTGGGTCACTTCCATTTATATCAAAAAAAGATGCAATAAGATTTATGAAAGAAAGTATAGATAATTATATTAATGACGAGGATTATTTTAACCCTAATAATTTATCCAAATAATATAAAAAAATATGAGTTTTATAATTGGAAAAAATAAATTAGTAAATAGTAAACATAAATTAATCTATCATAATTATAATCCTGGTATTACCTGGAATAATACAGGAACTATAACAGGAGAAACGGGCATAATGTCAATATGTTATATAAAAAGAGGTATAATTTTAATGGGTTCTGGCAATACTGGTAAAATTTTCAGATCTACAGATTTTGGTAAAACTTGGACAGATTTGGGACAACAATATTCTTTAACTTCAATTTATCGTATAATCCATTTAGAAAATGGCATTTGTATTGCAGGATCTGCACCTAATGGTCATATTCTTCGTTCTATTGATTATGGTCAAACTTGGGTTGATTTAGGACAACAATATTCTGCTTCTAGCATATTAGCTTTAACATATTTAGGAAATGGTATTTGTCTTGCAGGGACTTCAACTAACGGTTTACTTCTTCGTTCTACAGATTATGGTCAAACTTGGTCAAACTTAGGACAAATAGTATCAGGGGAAATTCAAATTAGATTTGTAACTTATTGTGGAAATGGCATTTGTTTTGCAGGAACTCGATCTCATGGTCATATTATTAGATCTATTAATTATGGTCAAACTTGGACAGATCTAGGACAACAATATTCTAAAACAGGAATATATGAAGGAATTTATTTAGGAAATGGTATTTGTCTTGTTGGAACAGGAACTAGTCCTGGAACTATTCTTAAATCTATTAATTATGGTCAAACTTGGACAGATTTAGGATTAATTATTACTGTCAATTATGTAAATCCTCTTATTTATTTAGGAAATGGTATTTGTCTTGCAGCTACTGCACCTAATGCTAATATTCTTAGATCTATTGATTATGGTCAAACTTGGTCTGATTTAGGTTCACAATATTCTCAAAATTCATTATATGCTATAGAAAAAGATGAATTTTATAATGTTTGGGCTACAACTTATTCTGGTGGTTTAATTCTTTATTCTCCTCATTCTTAATTACCAAATTGAAAGGGGGACTCTTTTCCATCTATTTGATTGCGGAACCCAAATATATAAATAATTTTCATCTACAGCTAAATGCGATTTATTTGTAATAGGTAAACTTTCGGGACTTCTTTCTGGAACAAAATTTTGATTGTCAAATTTTACTGAGGTTACATTAAAATTTGACAAATCCCTATCTAATTTTATTTGTAAAGTTTCACCAAGACGTTCTATAGATAAAATATAAGGTTTTCTCCAATCTCCAGAATCAATTTGTATAAAAGTTTTATCTTTATTTATTTCAGGAGCATTTTTATCTTCTTTATAAAATCTATCCATTTTTAAATATTAATAGAACTATTAACTGTTAAAAGACCTTCCCAATATTTTGCTTTTAAATTTCCATATTTATCATAAGCTTCTAATTGTACATCATACACTCCAGCTTTATCAAATATAAAAGGAACTATATCATTAAAAACTTTAAATACTATTTGTTTCGTAGAATTATTCCAAACAGTCCAAATATTTTTTTGATCTATCATATAATTAGAAGGATCAAAATATGATGTAAATATGACTAAGGTGCTCGTATCTACATATAAAGCTTGATTGAATGGATAATATGATCCCGATACTAATTTATCAGTAGACGGATCGTACCACTGATCTAGGACATATTCTTGATCAAATAAAATATTTACAAATACAAATGTATTATCTAAATAATATTGATAATGATAAATATCATTTAAATAAGTTTCAAAATTATTAGCTACTTCAGATGCTTGAGTTACTTCTACCTGAAAATCTGCAAATGATGAAAAAGAATGTTTTGCTGTAATTTTATATTTAGTAGGATTAGATACTACAAAATTAGGCATTTGTCCTTCGAGAACATGATGATTTCCTGATACATCATGAACTCTAAAAGAAGATCCCCATCTATATCCGGTAGAAGGTTCACTAATAATCATTCCAACTAATTGATTATGTCTAAAAGAATAAGATGAAATATCTAAATTTAAAGAAGGAAATGTTACTGATCCATCTGTGGTAAATCCATTAACTAAATTACTTACAGTTCTTTCAGTATCATTTAATATATAAAGTTCTGTAGAAGGTTCTTGATTAATAAATCTAGAAGGAACTCCAAGAGTTAATGTATTGCCAGAAATTGCTGTAATATGTGTTGAAACTTCTTCTATCATTGAAAGACTTTTTTTATCCCAAAGAACAAGATTAACATCGTCTCCATTAAAAAATTCTTGATAATCAGGATCTACAACAACATTAGTTATATTAATTGAAACACATCTTTCTGTTAAATTATAAAAACGAGTTATTGATCCAACTTCAGGTATATCAATAAAATAAGATATAGAAGGAACTCTTATAAATGGTAACCCTTCATCATCATATTCTAATGTTAAACCTTGAAGAGGTATAATTTTATCAAAAATAGGATAAATATTACTTGCAATTAAAGTACTTATATCTTCAGGGGATAAAAGAGTATTTGTACAAACACTTAAACAAGATACTACAGATGTATCATCATAATACATTATTGAATTATCTAAATAAGAAACTATTTGTGGAAATTTAGTCCATACTGAATATGGGGATTTCATATTATTTCTAAATATATTATTTTGTCCATCCCATCCAAAAATTTCTATTTGGTAATTTCCGGTAAAGTTGATATTAAATTGATAAATACTATTATCAATTACTCTAGATGGATAAGGATCTTGTCCTAATTCATTTATAAAATACCAATAAATAGAAGGATCATAAACTACAAGTGGCATTCTAGGAGAATTATAAACTACATTAAGAGTAATTTTCTGTTCATTTAAAGAAGTATCGTAATTAAAATTTAAATAACTTTCTCGTTGTACAATTTCATTTTTAGGACCTAATATACTAGAATCCATATAAATTTTGCCATCCAATATATCAAGATAATATTTTTTATTAAAATTTATTACATTTAAACTACCATCTACAAACTTATAATTTTTAAAACTTAATAAAGGAATTTTATAATTAAGATCAAGTTCATAAATTAATTCAGAACTTGTATCAGGAGTAAATATAATATATCCAAAAATTTGATTTCTTATTCCTAAAGAACTTTCTAACCAATAAGCTCCATTTGTAGCAGGATAAATTGAATAGGATATAGAATCTTCCCATACATCATTTGAGGGATCTCTCAAATAAGCTTTTTCTAATATAATATCTAAATCAGTAGATACATCATAAAATTTAGAGTAGGTTTCTGTTACATCCCAAAATCTTATTTCATTTTCATAAATAAAAAGAGGTTTAGTAACTAAATTATCTGTTAAAATACCTGCATCTGTTTTTTCAACAGAAGCTCTCCATTGAATATCGTAAAGGTTAAATGGAAATTGAAATGTAGATCCAACAAATATTGTTGATGGATCCCAAATTACAGAAGAAGCATCATCTGGACTAAAAGATCCATTAGAAGGATCCCAATAATAAGATATTAAATCTTGGAGACGAAGATTATAATTTTTCATATTAGCTCTTTCTAATTCTAATAGAGTTAATAAAATACTAGCATCCCCTCTTACAAGTTCTGAATTTTTAGTTAAAGCTATTGGAGTTAAGGATTGGACATAATTAGCTACTGAACCTTTATTTTGAATAGCATAAATAAAATTTTGAAATCTTTCAAAATAAACTCCTTCACCAGTTATATCGGTAATTCTAGCATTTACCCCAATAATCCATTTTTCTAGCCAATTTTTTAAAGCAAAAAGTTTTATTAATATTTCATTTAAATTATAATTATAACAGTCTTCAATAAGAGGATTTCCCCATTCATCATATTCTCCTGTTTCTCTTGTAATACAATAAACAAGAGAAAGTTGATTAAGTTTTTTTAAATTTCTTCGTTCATCTGGGGTAAAATAAAGAATAGTTTTTGTTCTATCTGCTGCTTCGTAAGGAACTGTAAGAGCTATATTAATTTTATCTTTTACATTTCTAAACCACTCTTTAACCTGAATATCTTCATATCCAAGCCATTTAATAGCATTTATTAAAGCTTTATAACTTCCAATATAAGGCATAATTTTATCATATTCTAAAATAATATGTTTCCCCTTATAATTTAAAAGTTGCCAATCAGGTAAATCTTCATTTATATCAGCTTCTTTAAATAAAGAAGGAGTATCTTTTGGTGCAGGTAATCCAAAATTTGCTATAAGTGAATCAAATCTTTCATCTGGACCAATACTTTCAGCATTAACAAGAATTTCCGATAATAAATATTCTTGACCTCCAACAAGATGAAAAATACGTAATTTTCTTTCATAAACTCCTTCATCATCTGATCTAAATCCAATATTTACCATTAAACCTGTTCTCTCAGTATAAAGACTAACATCAAATATTAATTCATCAGTCCATTCTACTAATTGATTATCTTCATTTATTTCAAATAATTTTATTTCTTTATCTCCTGCCGAATCCATTCGTAATACAAGAGTATAATTTATAGGATCATATGGTCTAATCCATTTTCCTTCTGGGGTTTCTTCTAATATAGTTATATGTTCTGTTTCAACTAATCCTTGAGAAACTGGTTTTAAAAAAATTGCTGATGCAAAAGAAACAGAAGGATAAACAAAAGTATAAGTACTTAAATCCATAATTACATTTCCTATTCCTTTTGAATTTACAGGACTAGGATTAAAAATACTAACATCTTTCCATATTATAGAAGCTTCTTGTTGAGATAAATTTTCTATTGGATTTCCAAAAACATAAGCAATATTTATTTGAGTATCTGGGGGATATTGCCAACCATTATTTACAACATGAACACCAGTAACTAAGGCACTAGTATCAGTTAAAGCATAAACTTCAGCTCCTATAGCATTTTGAGTAGTTGTAACAAATTCTAAATTTACATATGAATCTGCATACATATTTAATCCAGAACCTGCTTTATCAAAAAATCTCCAATTTGGTGTATTCATATTGTAAAACCTAAATTAATTTATATTTAAAGAATTTTTATCATGTGCTATTGAAAAAGTTTTCTTAATATATTTTACTTGTTCTATAAGAAAATTAATCATAGCTTCTAATTGACCAAAATGAGGAGCTTGCATTGGATTAGCCCATAATTCTGGTGAAGTCATTTTTTTAAGAATTTTTCCTCTATAATCATATCCTAGATTAATAAAATTATCATTAATATGTTTAGCAGAATTCATATAGGATTCTCTTACTTTATATTTAGCATCATTACTACTTAAAGCACTTAATTTTTGTATAGGAGTTGCCATTATCTATCT
>OEHO01000038.1_pt1 | contig 8741 bp, 20 predicted proteins | sample 1539131 | NCBI WGS metagenome assembly OEHO01 (sample SAMEA4074282, study PRJEB22523) | metagenome | biome: Groundwater | place: Australia | collected 23-Apr-2015
ACTTCGTTCGGCATTACTTCGTTCGGCATTACTTCGTTCGCCGCCCCGTTTATGCCCTCGTTCTTGCCCTCGTTCTTGCCTTCGCTCATGTGCCCTCCCCGACTTTGCGCACAGAGAGACTCCCGTTTTTCTCCATCACGTACTCTACCTCATCCCCGACCTTGATATTGTGTGTATCTAACCACAGTTTCGGTAGGATCACGTATTTAGAAATGTATCCAGAACTTGTTGTTTTGCTCTTCTGGACCTTGTAGCGGCCTAAATTTAGTTGATGCTTTAATTCATCAAACGTGGTTTTTTTCAACCGTTTTCGCCTAGCCGTTCGAATCAAAATTTTCACCATTATCCTTCGATAAATCCTTCGACAAATCTAAAGATAACTATAAACTAATATTATTTAAAAATAACGTTTGTTGCAGCGTTTTTTTATAATCACAACTTTGTTACAGTGTTTTTTATTAATTGAAACTTAGTTACTGTTTATTTCTTGAATTGAAACTTGGTTACTGTTTATTTCTTGAATTGAAACTTAGTTACGGTTCTTTACTTGGATTGCTGCTTGGTTGCAGAAGATTCCGAAACTTATATAAATCGCAAGATAAATCTTATGTTAAATCTCAGGATATTATGATTATTATGGTAGCACTAGATAGGCAGGTGGAAATTGATATTCTCAAAGTACTGTCTGATTTTACTCCACGCAACCAGAATGAAATAGCAAGGGCGATAGGAAGGTCGGATAAAAAATCCACTGACAGGGTTAAGGTGCACAGGGCAATACACAGGACTGTAAAATACTATACACGTTCGCTACCGGGACTGGACGATAACGGGAAGTTCTGGGTGCTCAAGAAAGATCTTGAAACCGTGGGGCAGGTCGTTACGGATTATCCAGAATTTTTATCCCATTTCCAGTCCCAAGATATTGTTTTAAGCATGCTGATAGACAAGCACGTTAACCAGGTCTGCCCCGGTGAAAAGCTTTCAGATGAGCAGGTGATGGATTTCAAACATCGGCTGAAGATGTCTACCACGCTTTTCTGTCGGTATCTGTTCGGAGATCCCGATGAACTACGTAATATCATCAACAAACTGTTCAGGATAACCAGACGCGGGCAGGAACTTGAACCTGCCCAGAAGCTTAACAGCACTGTTAACAGCAATACCCCCTTCAATGAAGTACTTGACGTTCTGTTTAAAAGTTGCGTAGATGCAGATATCATGTACGGCAAAGAGTGCAGTGCCGGGATAGAATTTTTAGAACATGGTGTCAAGTGGTAGAGAAGGGAGACTCGTGAGTTTAACAATATTTGTTCGTGAAGAGGCTAACGAGGCTGTAAATAAACCATAATGTCATCTTGTTTATATTCAGGTGAACAAAACAACATTATGGTTTAGTAACGTATAAATATTGGCAAGTCGTTCTAAGTAGTAGGTGAAAAAAGTGAGAGAATACGATACCACGCAGATCACGCACATCCTTGGAAGCTCGGAACTTTTGCCTGAACAGATGAAGGTGTTAAAGCGGTGGGATCTTGAGGCTGACAAGAACGATGGGCTTGCAGTTGCATCTAGGCGCAACCAGCTTGCGCGGATTTTCGCTTTTGCGCGAGCGGTAAAAAAGGATTTCAGGCAGGTGACACGACAGGATATTGAAGATTACATTTTCAATCTGGATATGGCTCCTGCAAGCATAGACCAGACGAAAATATACATCAAGAAGTTTTATAAGTGGCTGCACCAGAGCGAAAAGCCCCCGGAGATCGTGGCGTGGATCAAGATTCCGGGGCGCAGGAACAAAAACAGCAGGGTGCTTTCTATAGAAATCCTGTCGCCAATACAGGTGAGGCAATTAATCGATGCTGCTGATAATCCAATGCACAGGGCACTTATATCAGTTACCTTCGATAGCACATGCAGGATAGGGGAAATACTCGGACTTAAGCTTAAGAATGTGACCATTGACCAGTACGGCGCGGTCATAATTATCAACGGCAAGACAGGCCCGCGCAGGATACGGCTGATTAATTCCGCACCCGACCTTGCCCTGTGGATAAATAACCATCCATACAAAGAACCTGACAGGTACGTATTCATAAGTCCCTATAACCCTGAAAAATCCCTGACAGACATAGCGGTACAGAAGATCATAAAGAGGCTTGCAAAGAAGGCCGGGATAGATATACGGGTATTCCCCCACCTCCTTAGGCACAGCGGCCTGACGAAAAAGGCTGAGGATTTTTCCGAGTCAGATCTTAAAATAATTGCAGGATGGACGGCAGATTCCGATATGCCTCAGGTATATATTCATCGCTCGGGCGGGGACGTGGAAAAGAAGAAGATTAGGCTTGCCGGGCTACTTAAAGATCATGAAGCCAATGCCGATGATGCATTAAAAGCTATGACCTGCCCGCGCTGCAAGGAAAACAATCCCTCTACCGCCCGGTTCTGTTACCGCTGCGGCATGGCACTTGACCTAGAAATGGCAAGGAAGATAGACGATGAAAAGGCAGGAGAAGGACTTGAACTCATGGATCTGATGCGGAGGGAGCCTAGGCTTTTGGAGATACTTAAGAACTATGCACCAGACCCCGACACGCATTAACTGGTGCCTCCGAGCTGTTATCACCAACATACTTAATTTCGAGTACACGACCTTGTATAAACTACCTGTTATCTCTTTCTTACTGGCTTAATCGAAAAATCGTCTTTCGATTCGCTCACAAATTCAAGAACAGAACCTTCTTTTATTCCATACAATTCAGCTAGGCTTTTTGGAATAGTAACGACCAGGCTTGAACCAGTTTTCCAGACTTTAAGTTTAACCATTTCGTGTTTTTGTAATGTTCTCATAATATTTATTTACCTGTATTATAGATATTGTAATCACTGTCCTATAGTGATAGTAATCTATATATGCGTTGCTAACTTTAAGTAGGACGTGGTTGGAGTGTACTATTCTATAAAAACCCACCCCCCACTCCCCACCGCACTCCAGCCACTATTGGATATTGAAAGGTGCAGCTTAAGGTTAAATAGAAGTAGCATGTAATTCAAGTACAGATTATGCCCGCTGATAAACTTCTCTCTGGAATAGAACGGCTTCTCTCTCCAAAACTCAATGAGATACTCGGAGAGCTTAAGGCTATCAATACCCGGATAGATTCAACGAATGAACGGATAGACAGCCTCAGGAACGAAATGAAAATAGAAATAGGCAGCCTGAGAAATGAGACAAAGACAGAAATAAACAGCGTCCGGAGTGAGATAGCCAGCGTAAGAAAAGAAATAGACGGTCTGAGAACAGAGATGAATGTAAAGTTTGATTCCCTGGAAAAGCGTATCCCGGTAATCGAAAAGATAACAGCTTTAGAGATTAAAATCGCTGATATAGAGAAAAGACTGGCTGCCGCATAACTATTTAATTCATGCGCGGGTTTCGGCGGCACAGGGGCTTCAATGCTGGTACTCTCACCGTGACTCTTTCCATGGTTCCCCCGCAGCCAAAAGCACCATCCGCGCCATGCCCTTCTCCAGTCTGTTGCCGAACCGCGCCATATATTCAATCACCCACCTTTTCGTCCTGAGCTTTTCCTTGGAATACTCCACGAAAAAATCAGGAAACTCGTACTGCATTACTTCGTTCGGCATTACTTCGTTCGGCATTACTTCGTTCGGCATTACTTCGTTCGCCGCCCCGTTTATGCTATCGTTCTTGCCCTCGTTCTTGCCTTCGCTCATGTGCCCTCCCCGACTCTATGCCTTTTCTATAACTATTTTTCCGTTGTCCTCATAAAAAACAATATCGTCCCCCACATCGGCTTTTAGTTTGCTGGCAATGTTTTTCAGGAGGGAAATTTTCCTGCCTGTTGAGACCTTTGATGTTCCAAGTATTTTTTTTGTCATATCCCTCATAATGCTTTAATGTGAAATATGTGAAAAATGTATTTATATCTTGTGGGGAATATGAGTAATATGAGAAAAATGTGGAATGTATATGAATCCAAGGAAATCTTTTAATATAGCGGAGGCGTCTTAAGACATTTTCCACTATTTAAGCTATTACGCCATTCGTAATAGAGGAAAATCTATGGAGAATGAAAAGAATGAAAATACAGAAAAAACGGCTGTTGAAGAGACCGTAAATTTAAAAATACCCTCGAAGATACCGGCTTTTGCCGAGTTTTATGCTGATTTGGATTGTTACGCTATTCGTAATGGAGGAAAACCTATGATGAATGAAAAGAATGAAAATACAGAAAAAACGGCTGTTGAAGAGACCGTAAATTTAAAAATACCCTCGCAAATACTGGCTTTTGCCGAGTTTTATGCTGATTTGGGCGGCGTGGAAAGGGACGCTCTGCTGACAGATATCGTGATTTGCCGTATCCGGGAGATAAAAGAGCAGTTTAAAGCCATGCCCCATATGCAAATCCCAGAAACGTTTTAGGGTTCTGTTAAGTCTTTGTGTGATGGGAAAGAGTGTTAAGTATCGTGGGATAAGTTCAGTCAAATCTAAAACCCCATAACTTTGGCTATTAGCCACACAATAAGTAAGGATATTCCAAGCCAGATCAAAACATCTGAAATGTCGAACCTCTTTTCTGTTCTGGTCATTTACTTTGACTTTTTTGTGGATAGCTAACGTGTCTTTGGATTTCATAAAATCTAAAACGGATGGGCTTTATACAGACGCATGGCTTCCCTGAAAAACTCTACCTGTTCTTCAGTAACCTTGGGGTTCTTCTCGTTCTCCCAGAACTCCTCGGCATCTTTGCCTTCAAGGACTATTCCCAACTCAATCGGTCTTGCCATTTGTTCCTTCCGACAGCACCTTTTCAAGTATTTGTATATTCTGTTCTGCTTCGGAGATGGATTCAAGCATCTCAACATCTGGTTCTGAATCGGCGATATATTTCCTGATGAGGGTTTTTTCTTTCTGTGTTAATGACTTGGGTTCGGATAGCACTTTTTCAAGTATTTTTATTTCCTGTTCCATTTTGGATATGTGTTTTTCTATAAAATCAACCGATTCTTTCAAATCAGCAATGCGCCCCTCGATGAAGGTTTTTTCTTCCTGTGTTAATGACATGGGTTCACCGTCCTTTTCTTCTTCGATGTTCTCGGTTTGTTCCTGTCTGGGGATTTACCTTTTGGATTCGGGCATGTCTCCTTCAAATGGTCAATGATCATGCACCTTACGGCAGTGGCGAACGCAAGCCCCCGCTCCTTTGCATATTCTTCTACTTTTTCGGCTGCCTTATCTGGTAATCTTACCACGCTCTTCTTAGTCATCAAGAGTATCTCCTTAGCCATGTTTGATAACGCTTATGTATATATAACTAATTATATTGTGCCGTGCCCGAACCATCAAAGCTTGACCTCAAAAAAACATTGCAGGAAGAGCGTAAGGAAAAGCTGTCCCCCGTAACTCCGGACTTTAATGAGCCGGCTAAAAAAATTCGCCAGGAACTTGAGGTAGAGTTAAGCCGCGCCGACCCGGGGAGCACCAAATACCCGATGGTAGAGGGCGAATTAACCGCGGCGAAGAAAAACTACAATGCCATTATCGAAATCAGGATGGCGAAAATCAATTATGAGGCGTCTGTCCGCAAGTCCCTGAAACGGCAGGAAAACAATGATCCTGAGAACATGACGCCTGATGAACAGGAACTATATACCGGGTTATATTCGACGATGAGGAACTGGCGTAGCGCACGCATGAACTTATCGGCGCAGGTTAAGGAGAAAGAAAAGGAAAAAGAACAGGCGCCTGCTATCCTGCCCCAGCCTGCCCCCGAACCTGTGAAGAAACATGAAGAGAAGAGGGATATTAAGGATTATGTCGTGGTCAGGATGCTCCGCGACATCCCGGCGTTCGCGGGCATGGACGGCAGGAATTATATGCTTGCAAAGGAGGATATTGCGACCGTGCCGGCTGTGAACGCAAAGGCGCTGATTGCACGCGGGGTTGCGGTGCAGGTTCCAGGGTTGAGGAGTGGAAAATAAATTGAAATCAATCGGCGTATCGTGAAGAAAACCACAAGAATGATATACTTATATTATCAGTATTATAGAATTTGGTGATGCATGAGCGGTCGATTGGATACTGAATGGGAAGATGAAAAAGTAGTAGGGAAATCTGGTTCTTCGGGTAACATATATGTCCCAAAACCTTATGCGGGATATTATGCGAAAATCATGATTCCAGACGGGAACGGCGGTGAGGATATAATCACAAAAACGGTAGGCAGGGGCAAGTTTTGCGGTGTGCTTTACGTCCATAAAAGAAACATCGGGAAAAAAGTTAAAGTCGTTATTCCGAAGCAGGAAAAGCCGCAGGGGGCTGACTGATGCCGATGGCTGAGGGGGAAACTAAAACCGGGGAGAAGGAAAAGAAACCCCGGAAGCCGAAGGAGAAGAAGTACAAGGCAGATTTGCATATTCTTGTCACTGATGATCAGTATGAATTTGTGAAAGGTCTTAACGGCGGTATGGGGTTCCATGTCCGTAGTTTTATAGATGCACAGATGGGGAAGTACGATAAAGATCTGGAAGATATAAAAAAAGAACTTGATTTGATTGAACCTCATTATCTTGCACTTAAGAAGAAAAAAGAGGAACTGGAGGAGAAGAAGAGATTGGACATGCAGGTAGCCATGGCAAAAGACAAGAGCATTGAGTTCGCGCACATGAAGCTTCTTGAAGCCCTTAAAAATTCATATAACCAGATGGATCTCATGTCTGGAAGCATCTGGAAGTTCTATTCAGAACAGTGCGGGCAGACAGTCGATGAATTGAAGGTGTGGGTGAGGGAGGAGATGGCGAAAAAAGGGATTAAGGTTTGAGTGTTACGCCCTGAGCAGTTCCCATGCTTTTTTCCGCACTTCTATTTTTATTCATGTTACTGCCTTCCTGTCTTTCAGACCTGACCTTGCTTTTCCCCACCATGGGTAAAAGTACGTTCCCTTCCCCTGTTTATCCAGTTCCTCAAACATCCTGCAGTTCTCCGCCGGGGTTTGTTCAAGGTATCTGCCCAGCACTTCCCGCGCCATCATGGTATTATCCCCGCCCGTTCCATTGCCCCTGCGATCGCCTGCCTGCTCTCAGCCTCGGTTTCCGGGGACTTCGCAATGCAGATGATGTCGTCAAGTCCCAGTTCGAGGACTTTGGTGAACTCGCAGCAGTTGTTTTCGCATGATACCGTTACCCGTATACCTTTTCTTGAAAGTTTTACGTCCGCCTGTACGATTTCCAGATCTTGTATTTTACATTTCGGGCACTTCATTTAAGATTCCTCCTGTTTCGCTCTTAATTACCTCGTCTATCAATGCAACCCCCCTATATTCCCTGACCTTCTTTACCAGCAGGTCGTAAACTCCCCGGTTAAATTCGCTGTCGCTCCATTTTAATATGAACTTTAAAAGTTCCTCCTGCTCCTGACATATTTTTTTCTTTTCCCTCATGCTTTCAGCGACAATTTCCACAAAGATTCGATACAGCGCGCTCCCCAGCCTGTTCCCGCCCTTGAGGAGGTAATCGAAATACTCCTCTGCCTCCTCCCAGCCGTCCCGGTAATCCCGGCTTTTGCCTTCGAATTCAGGTATTTGCTTTTTGCCCTTTGCCTTTTTCACGGGTGTTCCTCCCGTTTTGCATTGCTTTTCAGTTGCTTGATAATAAGTTCAAGCTCGTGTCCCGTCATGCTCCCCGCTCCGTACTGGGAAAGGTCAACGTACACGTCCGAACCGTCGCTGGGCATGTGCTGCAGCCCGCAGAATTTTAGTAGTTTCTCCTCGAACTCCTTCCGTAACGTCCCCGCCCTTTTATTCACCCTCAAAAACCTGTTGCCGAGCTCCAGCAGATCCTCTTTTGTAACCGTGCGCTTTTTCCTTTTCCCTTTCTGGCCATCCCCTGCCAGCAGGAATAAATTAGGATATGCCTCCCGCAGTTGATCAAAGGGGTAATTCACTTTTCTGACCTCAGCAGGTACTTTGTCCTCCGCACCTGCGAACCCCTTTATCTCAATTATGTCCCCCGGCTCCCCGTCTTTCTTCCTGCCGAGCGCCGCCTGCCAGCCGTATATCGTTTCCCGCAAATGTTCCATGATCTCGTCGTGGTCCGTGGCATTCTCGTCCAGTAGCGTTTCAAGCGCCTCCTCAGGCGTATCGACATTGCAGAAGCTTATCTCCTCGCCGTTGACGAACTTGCGGAATATCATATCTCATGCCTTCTTTTTTGCAAGATTTCTAACAGCCTTCAATGCTCCGGGGTTAAGCGTTTCCAGTATCCGCTCAAAGGCTGCCCTGTGTTCGCTCTGCGATATTTCCTTCCAGTGCCCGACAAGGAATGATAACAGCAAATCTATCTGGATTGTGTTTAGCTGCCCCAATATCTTATAGCCATCCTTAGGATTAATTGTACACCCGCACGTATCATCATTGCACGTAAGAGTGGGGATCAGTTCACTTTTACCGCAGTCGGGGCATTCATCCCCCGCTTTTATTGTTTTCATATCTTGTGCCCCCAGGGGTTCTTCTCATTATAGATCTGCTTCAAGGCGATTGCCAAGGCGCTCTCCGAGTCGTTCGGGTTGCACTTACTGTTCATTTTCTTGAATCCTTCGCTCTCGATAAGTGTTTTTATTTCCCTGTAGCAGTCCATCCAGCCCATGTTATTCCTCCTGTTGCTTTTTTTGTATTAATTTGATGAAATGCTTGTTCTCCTCCAGCAGTTCGCCGTCT
>OEHO01000039.1_pt1 | contig 8512 bp, 11 predicted proteins | sample 1539131 | NCBI WGS metagenome assembly OEHO01 (sample SAMEA4074282, study PRJEB22523) | metagenome | biome: Groundwater | place: Australia | collected 23-Apr-2015
GGCGAAAGCCATACAGGTACTCAAACTGACACCGCTTGGAAGTGTCACAACGGCCGCGCCCGCGCCGGCCTTGTAATTGTACCGCCCCAATATGTTGTTGGAGTGCATTTAGCTGGTGCCTTCCGGTGTGAGAAGTGAGATCCCGCGGTGCCATTTCAAGACGTGCCCGACGTGGTCGTCATAGTGCCAGGTTGTCCAGGCTCCGAGCTTTTTGCCTTCAATAATCGAAACTTGAAGATCGTCGATCGGAAGCTTTCGGAAAAGTACCGAAACGGCAAATGACACCATGGCCGGCGTTGTTAGACTATCCTTCAAATGCTTCCAACCTTGTGGAACAACGATCGGCGTCGGGGGCGGTGGAAGCTCGGCGCCGAACGTGTCACCCTGCACCGTGTCGGCAGCACTCGGCGCCACGAAGGAAAGCCCCACCCGGTCGACAATTAGGTCGGACCAGTAGGCATAACCCGCGCCCGTCGGGTGCAACTGGTCGGGGCTTCGGGGGATCGTTAGGTCGCCGCTTTCAATCCAAAACGCACCGGGCGGGAATGTGTCGACGGCGTTGCGGATTGCATCTAACACGGCTTGGCTCGGCGCGTGGCCACCGTATGACGCCGGAAGCTTCGGGGGCCCGATCCAAAACGTCAAGGCGCCCGCGGCTTCGATGGCCGCAAGTAGCTTTTGCGCGGCGGCCGCCGCCGTCGGTGCGTACGCGTCGCCGGCGTACGCGTCGTTTGTTCCAAGCACAACGAGCACGCCGCCCGGTTTGCTCGCGAGCTCGTGTTGCAAGGTGGGCAAGCCCTGGTTCACCCAATAGTCGACCGTTTTGCCTTCGATCGCTATCGAATGGATCGGCATGCCTGCCATGCGTAGCGGCGAGGTAAGACCGACGCCCATTGAATCGCCGACGAGCAAAGTCGGCAATGGCGCCTTGCCCGAAAGGCCCTTTCGGCGCATTACGGAAACGGCCAGCGTTGCCGCCCCGCCCACAGTGACAAGCCCGCCCACAATCCAGATCGCCGGATGCATTTTCATCCACCCCGGACCTTTCGGATGATAAGAGCCGCCGCGGTGCCGAGTACAGTCAGAATGAGGGCCCCTACTGCCAATCCAGCGCCGCGGGGGCTAAGCCCTGTCGAGTGACTTGGAATCACGTCGACCGTCCCCTTGGCAGTGGCCCGCGTTTGATTCATTGCAACGGCTAGATCGGACGTTGTGATCTGCCCGTTGTTGTCACGGTCAAGCCCCTTGTTTGCGTCGTACACGGTCGACCCCGCTTGTGCGATGACATAGTCATCAGCAGATCCGATCGCCGCTGGCCAGAAAACGGCCGCGTAGTAATCGACTAAACGCGACAGGCGCGCCGGTCCGACGCGCGCGAAGTACTTCGCCACAAAGGGCAATTGTTCGGCGAAGCTCATTTGCTGCAGTGCCGCCGAGCTCGTGCCAAGGCTTTCGGCCGTGCTCGGCATGAATTGAATCAAACCGACTGCAGCGCTACCCGGGTTTTTCACCGAAGGCGACCACGTGCCGGCGCTTTCAAACTCGATGACCGTCGCCACGTTCCCAACGTCCAGCCCCGCCGATTGCATAACCCCGGCGAATAGTCCGAGCTCGGCGGCGCTTCGGTGTGCAATCATTCCAGGCAAGGCGGGTAGTTTCATGGCTCAAAAGCTTTTCACAAGTGCGGCGACGTCGGCGCGTCCAATGTCATCGGGCACCAGGTCGGCGAGCACCGAAGGGACGCGATCTTGTGTGTCACGCGATACGGCATAAACGGTTTTTGGTGAAAGCGACGTCACTAAGACGGCCTCCTTTGTGCCCGCGGTCCACGTGGCGATCTGGTACGTGCGACCGCTTGCGCCCGTGGTTTGTTGGACCGAGCTCGGCAAGCCAAGCGCGGCATTCATCCACTCTAAAGCAGTGTCGGGCGACGCAAGCGACCCGGCGCCCACGTCGCCCGACGTGCTATCCTGTTTGCTTTTTGCAAACGCGATCCCTATGGCCGACAGGAAAGCCAGCGCCGCAAGTGAGCCCACTACGATCGCGCCCTTGCGTGGTGGCATTACGTCCCCGCCTTCGTGGCTGCCATTTGGTCAAGTATCATTTGGGCTTGTTCGTTGTGTCCCTCTTGCATGAGGAAATGCGCGGCCCACGTCTTGAAGTTCGGGAAGTCAGAGCCTAACCCTTGCTCCGCGATCTGGTCGAAAGTGTAGTCAATCGGGCTGGCAACCATGTCGGCCTCGGGACTTGGCAAACCGGCATAAGTGACCGGCCCGGACCAGTTCGCCAACCGCGCGTTGACGTCGCTGGCTCGGGTGTCGCCGGCGGCGGCAAGCTTTTGCGCGATTGCCTGAACGTACACCTTGTGAGGGCTCACCATGCCCCACGCGGCCAAAAGATCCGCGTGGTCTTCCACAAGGCTTGCGGTTTCGTTCGCCGTCAACGTGGTGGACGCGTTTTCCTTGCCCGGTGTGGGCGCTGCAGCGGGCTTTGACGGCTTGGGTGTGCTCGGCTTGGGTTTGGCAGGCTTCGGGGCTCCGAGCTCGGGCACGCCGCGCCTAGACGCAATCGCCGCGGTCACAATGCCACGCACAACCCCCCCAACGCCGATCCCGACAACTGCGCCTGGTACGCCCGTCTTAGCCATTACTTACCGCCCCGGATTGTGTCCATTTGTCGAGCCATTTCGGCCGCGTATTCAAGCGCGCCCTCTTTTGCGAGCCGTCGATCGCGGGCTTCGTTGCGTAGCTCGGCTTTGTCGATCCGTTCGTTGCACACTTCGGCCGCCGCGGCGCGAGCTTGCGCCGATGAATTGTGGTCGACTAGGGTAATGGTCGCCACAACGACCAGGCCCGCCGCGGCAATGGCTGCCACCCACAAGCGCGCGCGCCCGTTCGCCTTCGCCATTGCCACGAAGATCTTTTGACTGAGGTCGGCGCCAAGCTTCGAAATTGCGGCCGTCACGTCGCCTTTGAATTTGGCGAGCTCGGACCGCAATTCCGCAACGCCGATTGCAGCCGTACCCGCTTGATCGGATGCAAATTCGACTTGCGCGGCGCCCGGCGGGTTGCGCCGCAAGTTGGTTGTTTCACGTTCTAGGGTCGCGTAACGGGTTTCGATCGACTGCCGGAAGGCGTCCAAATAGGCTTTGACTTCGGAGTCGATCGTCATGGTTCTATTGCGCCGTTTGTTCTATCTCATGGGCTGAAATCAACAAGTGCCCCTGAATGATTGTATTGCCGGGCCCGGGCAAGCCGCCGACATTGAAGAAAACGGCGTCGACCGTTCCAATTGCTGAAAGGTCCGCGCTTGTGCACACCAAAAACGTAAAGTTGAACGTTTGCCGCAATGTGATGATAACGGCGGCGCCGGGCTTCAATGGGCTATTGACAGCAAAGGTCACATTGACAAATGTGTTTGGCCCGCCCGGGGGAAATGAGATCGGGACTTCCTCGGTACTTTGGGCAATGACACCCGACGGCGCGCGCGTTAGTACAATCATCGAATCACCTCAGATGGCCCACGGTTGCCAAAATGCCACCGTGGCCGGGCAAATGGATCGTGCGGAAGGACTTCCGCTCGAATAGGTCCGGATCAACCTGGCGGAAGTGCCAGAAGTTGGGCTTTTCTTCGAGGGCGCCCACGATCTTTCTATTCCTTCGAAGCCAGGCGCGCGCCTTGGCGCACGTCCAGATCTTGCGGTCGAATAGGAACGTTTGAACCGTAGTCGGTTTCATCGTCGACCCCTTGTAACAAGGCGCCAAGGTCGTACCACTCTTGAAGGGGTCGACCCCAGTTCCACTTAATGTTTGAATTGTCGCGGCCGATCCCGCAGTTCGTTCGGCCGCCGCCCGCGTGGTAAGCCACCCACACCGAATCAAAAACCGACACGTCGGATAAGCAAAACTCAACGTGGCTGTCTTTGTCGTTGGTGTAGTAGTGCATAAGCGCGCCCACCGTGGGCGGCCCGTCGGCGATCGGGTGGCGCACCGCTTGAAGGTCATGCGCTATCGTGTGGCACCAGGCGATCGCCATTCCCGTCACGTAGGGTTCAGCAAGTAATTTGTGGTCGACGCCGAGCTCGTGCCACACGGCAAGGGCGAACAGCCCGCAGTCTGAAACGTGCTTGTCGAGCAACGTCTTAGGGTTGTCGATGCCGTCGCGCGAAATGAACCGCCGGAGCTCGTCGCCATTGTGGTCAAGGTTGCTGCCTACGAAATGCTGCACGACTTCAATCAAACCGCACTGTCCGGGGCTGAGCTCGCCGGACCGCTGCAGCGCGTTCAACTGGTCGCGACTAAGCGGGTTATGATGTATGGTCATTAGAGCACCAGGGGCAAATACGCTTGCACGTTCAGGTCGATCGCGTCGGTGATATTGAACGCCGCGCCGGGGTTGGATATGTTGACGTCGACAGTTGGGACACCGCCGTTTGTGCGATAGGTGACGGTCACCGAACAGTTATGGGGTCCGATGAAAGTCCCCCAGTTCGCACCGACGGGCGCGGCCGAAACGTGGCAGTTTTCGATCGGCGTCGCCCCGAACAATTGCGCCGGGTAGGGGAGCGAAATCGTAGTAACTGCCGCAAAGGGTGGCCCTGCAGGCGGGCCCGCGGCCATGCCAGCGATCGCGGTAGGGTTCGGGGCAATGTTGGCGAACTGGTGAGAGATCCGCATTTGCGGGGACATGACGCCGGCGGCGCCCGAAATGTTGCAGTTTTCGGGCAGGTCCCCATGGTCGACGACGAACGCCGGCGAATGCGTTGCGCTGGCCAAGACGTTCACATTGCCGTTGCTCATATCGAAGGAACGGCCGCGCAACACCACGGTGCCATTTGACGCGTTTTGGTCTAGCGTGACACTGCCCGACCACGAGCCGCCCCACGCGTCAAGGAACGCCGAACCAGCAGCCCCCGTGCCTTGCACAGTTAAGAGGGCCGTCGGGTTGACGTTGTTGGTGTTGTGGAATTCCACGAAACCGCCGACTTCGGTGAAGTCGCCGAACTGGTTGCAATTGTGGAATTCGGTCGTGTTGCTACTGCCGCCCGTGCAAATGGCGTTGCCTTCGATCTGCGAATTGGTAAAGACGATTGAACCGTTGGTTGAACCCGCGGCGACGTAGTCCAAAGTCAACGAGCCGTTGACGTCGATATTGGTCACCCATGCTTGTTCCCCGAGGATCGCGCCGGTAAAGCTCGGCCCGAGTGTAAAGGCGCCGATAACGTTCGCCTGCATGAATGCGGTTGAATTGTCGGACATGTCCGTGCCAGTCAGAACCGTCCAAGCCATAAGCCCGACGGCTTCGGTGTACACGCCGGGCATAACCCAAATCTGATAGACCTTGGTCGACGCCGCGTCCAAAATGGTCGACTGCGCGTGGGCGATCGTTGCATAGGGCTTTGCTTGAGTTCCGTTCCCGGTGACGTCCGAACCATACAGCGCCGAAACGAACACTTGCGCGCTGATAGTTGGCGCCGGAATGCCACCACCACCCGGGCGCCACCCGTAGTCTGGCGGCTGACCTGGTGCCGGCGGCGCGAGCTTTGTCAAGACGTCGCCGACGTTGCCACCGGTGTCGAAGTTGTTGGCGGTTGCGAATTCGCCAGCCTGGGGGATCTTCAGTCGTAGGTCACTCATAACCAAACCCTTTCAAAAGTACAGCAAGGCCCAAGGCGCGCGGCAAGCAGTGTCGACCCCTTGCCCCGCGCCAGGTTTGGAACGCTTAGGGCGTAATGGGGAAAGCGAGCACGTCGATCAGAACGTCGGCGCCAGTAGCCACGATCGCATTTGCGTTGTTATTGCTGACCAGGACCGAAACGGTGTCATCGGCTGGGCAGATCGCACGGTAAACGGGGCCGGCGCCGCCGGCTGTAAGAGGGCCAGCAACGCGAGGCGAAGCAATCAGGGCGCTATTTGCGACGCGCGCACCGTTGCACGCGACCGGCCCGATCGTGAACGCTGCATTTGCGCCCACGCCCTGGTTGGCAATGAGAAAGGTTAACGTTGCGTTGGGGACATGGTCGCCGCCGGGTGCGCTTTTCATGATGATTGATCTCCGTTGTTTGGGCCATCGTCGGCCGTGGTCGTAGGTTCCGCCGAATCGGCGGCGGGCTCGGGGTCGACATCGATGACCGATTTCGGCTCCGTTTGGTCTTTCGCGTCGGTGTCGCCGGCCGCGTCGGCGGCGGGCCCATCACCAGGCGACGCCGGCGCCGCGTCGTCCGTTGTTTGCGCCTTTGGCGGGGGATCGGGCAGGTCAAGGATCTTGCGAATTAGGACGGCTTCCTCGTCTGTTACTAGGCCGGTTTCGATCAAAACCTCGAGCCGTGTCGGTGTGGCGGCGACGGATTCCAAAAGCTCGCGCGCGGCGTTCAGTTTCGCGGCCGTCTTATCGTCGACGCCCCATTTCTTCTTAGCCGCTTCCACGAGCTCGCCAAAGTTTCGCTTTGTCGTCTGCCAAATGTCCGTCGTTATGTCCTGCCGTTGCTTGGCGCGGCTGCGAACCAGATCCCGATCCTCGCGCGCGTCGAGTAGCTGTTCGCGGGCCTGCAACAAACTGATTTGCGTTTGCTCCAATTCCTGAACCCGCCCCTTAAGGAATACCATCGTCTGGTCCTTGCTTTCCTGGGCCGTCTTAAAGAAACTAGAGTTTTGCCGCAATAGGTCGACCGTTGCGGTGTGCTGGTCGCGGTTTTGGGTTCTCAGCTCGCGCGTATATTCAAGCATAGCGTGCAAGACGATTGACTCGGACTTCGCCTTGACGGTCAACGCGCCTAGGTCGTTTTCATCGTCGGCGGGGACCTCTTGAAGCTCGTCGACTAGGGCGTTGACCTGCACCGGGTCAAACCGCCGTTCGCCGTTCGCCAATGTGTGCGCGGTCAAGTCCCCGTCCGTCACCATTTGGTTAACTTGTTTGATGCTCCGGCTTAAAAGCTTCGCAACCTTGGCCACGCCGGGCCAGCTTGCCATTTTGCTCTTATTGATCGGGGTGGGGTCTGCCATCGGTTATCCGTCGAGCAAAAAGATCGCGTTTGCAGCGTCCGGCAAAAGGCCGAGCGCCGATTGAATTTGCACCTTGTTAGCGGCGCCGGCCATGACGATCCCATTGGTCCAGATCGCACTGTCCGCCGGTTGTTGGTGGCTGTAGAAGCCCACCACGTCGACGCCTAGTGAGTCACCGCGCAAGATCGTGATTTCGAAGTCAGAAGGGGCACCGGTGAAAACCTTGGGGACAATGAGGCCGCGCGCGCGGTTTGGAATGTCGAGCACCACGGCGCCAGGCTTCGCGGGCACGGCGAAATAATTGGTAAAGGTCGCCGGAATGCGCCCGCCCATGGGCATGATTGACAGACCCGCGGACAATTGGATCTTGTAGTCGACCTGCCCGATCTGCCGGGCGTTGATCGTCACCTTTCCCGCCGGAACAACAATGGACGCGCCGTGGGCCCAGTCCATGGAAAACACATAGGCGGCCGTGCCGTAGCCCACTTGCACATCGGCGTATATCGCCGAGAAAACGGGCGTACCGCTCGGGGGGTTCGGGTTCACAATGCCCCGAATCAGTCCAAGTGTAAGCCGCGCCGTTGCGTGCGGTCCGTGCAATGTGTACTCGCCAACCATGCGTTGGACGTTGATTGCGCCGAGCCCAAAGTTAAGCGGATCGGTCGGATCTGGTGGGTTCAAACTGGACCAGGTCGATCCGTAAGTTTCAGGGGCTACGTATTCAATTTCAGCCATGAGTCGACCTAGGTCACAAACGTTGAAACTACCCCTTGCGGGGAAATGTCATGGGTGAGCCGGCGGCCGCCGATCGTGTTGGCGATGCGACGAGCCCCGAAAGCCAAGGCGGGAAGGTTGGCGGTTGACTGAACGGCAACCGCGCCCACTTGGGGCACGAAGGCCGCCGGCGCCGGCGTGGGCGCGGGTTTCGTGGCAACGGCTAGCGGTGCCATTGGCGCGGGCTTCGGTGCTGCAGGGGCAACCACGCGCACCGGCGGCGGCGCTGCAGGCTTGGGCGGCGCCGGCGTCACTTTGCGAACCGGTGGGGCAATTCCCGACGGCCCCGAAATCACGATCTGGTTCGGGTTTTTCTTTGTGATCCCCGTCACCAGGGTTGCAACGCCCCCGGTCGGAAGTGCGCCCGCGGCCTTGCTCATAAGCGAAGCGCCCGCCGTCTTGACCACGTCGCCGATCGGCTTTTTGTCTAGCGTGGCTTGAACGACGGCGCGCGCGTTAGCGTCGGGAATTTGCGCGAGGGCTTGCCGGATCGCCGCGGCCTTCGCGCTCTGCAAAACGTTTTCGCCCTTCAGTGCCGAATCGGCTGCAGCGGCAAGGATCTTTTGTGCGTCCGCGCTAGGCACCAGGCCGACGGCGGCGCCGACGAGCTCGTGGGCGGCTGACTTCAAAACGTTCTGACCTTGCACGCCGGCGGCCGTCACATTGGCAACGGTCTTTATCAGTGCGCCGGTCAGCTCGCCGCCCTGAACCGCAGCCTCGCCACCTACCGCTCCGCG
>OEHO01000040.1_pt1 | contig 8405 bp, 17 predicted proteins | sample 1539131 | NCBI WGS metagenome assembly OEHO01 (sample SAMEA4074282, study PRJEB22523) | metagenome | biome: Groundwater | place: Australia | collected 23-Apr-2015
TTCATACGCCTCAACCAAAGACAGTGTTAGCTTCATAAAAGATAGTGTGAAGAACTTTTATACAAAGTCAAGATAAAAGATTGATGAGATTGTCAGCACATCGGTTGTTAAAGTCTTGCTCTTCACTGAGTTGAATGAGTTTTCGATTCACCCATTTTAGATCAATGAGATAAAAAGAACCGGTGCATCCCTTCTGACAATCCATCGCCCATGTTCCTCTGTATCTGATACATAGAATATTTGTATTTGAATTTAATCCTTCATAGCGAAATGGTTCCATGACCATTCGCTTGGAATTGTAAACGCGTTGAGCCATATAAACCTGGCCCACAACGGGATCTGTGACAGTTGTTTTTATCGCTTGAGACATTGGAACAAAAGCTTCTTGTAATCTTCTGCTGCAAGAGTCTTGCCATCAAGAAGCTTGAAAGCAAAACCAGTTCGATTGGTTTGACCGTAAGCCTGAAAAATTCGAGCAGCAGCATCGCGGCGAAGAACACCCTTGAGAGGAGAAACCGTCGCCACCAAAGTCTTCATGCTTACGAGAATGGAAGCGACCTCCTTCATTGCGTCACAAATCTGGGACACGTTGGAAAACGCCATCATAGCAATCTCGTAATCAAAGGTAACGGTGAGATACTGAATGAACTCGGGGTAGGTCGGAGCAACTCCATCACGATTGAACATGACATCGAGATACAAGTCCATAACCTTCTCAATGGACGAGATTTCCGACTTCGCCCGATGAAGAAAAAGGTACTGAGCCGACTTGAACTTGAGGATTTCCTGATCGTCATGGAAATAGACGCAGACGCCTTCCTTGCCACGGAAATCGGTCACAGCCTGCTTCATTTCCTCGATAGAGTCATAAGAGTAACAGGTCGGACGACGAAGACCATACTCTGCCGCAAACCCATCCAAAGCGTGTTGTGACATGTAAGAATAGTCATGGTGCATGATGATCGCCGTCAAAATCATATCCGGTTCATCACCATAATCAATGACGATCTGATTTGAAGGAGAAGTCCATTCAAACACGTAAGATGCGAGCTCTGAGGCAGTTTCAATGAACTTGGAAAACCTCGGATACTTCTGCAACAGAAGGTCAATTTCATTTCCGTTGTCTTGGGTACGAGCGTTAACCGTACCACGAGTGCGAATAATCGTGTGGTTCTTGTAACGAGAAAAGATCAAAGTCGTACCATCAATCTTCTCCATAAGATGCGCTCCACTAAGAGATTCCGGCGGAGTGCAAAGAGCAGGCTGTTCACCCCAATTGAAAAACTTTTTGAACGACGCAGAAATGAGTCGTCCCTCAAGGTTCCACACCGAAGAGCGAAAAACCATCGTCTCAGGCGACCAAACGGCACCAATGTGAGTGGGCTGACACAGCAAAACCGTCTCACCAGCAAGCTGATGCGGATGAACCATGAATGATTCACTTCCTTCAAGAATGGATAGATCAGCCTTCATTGTCCTATTAGATTAATGGAGTTTTTATAAAAGTCAACAAGAAACCGCGAGCGCTTCTGGCTACTCGCGGCTTCCCATGGGAACTATCCCACCCCCACAGAGGAAATCTGGTGATACCTCTGAAGTTATTTCTGTTTCTTCTTGCCAATCACCGGCTTGGGTGGAGGTAAGTCCACCTTAACCAATGGAGTCGGAATAGGAGGATGGTTAACCTTTATCGGGTTACCGTTTGAAGTGGAAATTTTCATATGCAAAGATAACTATGTGTCGTCCTTACATTTACGTTAATTCAAAACAACCGAAGTCCTTGATCGCCTTTGCCTTTGACGGAACCTTTTTTGTCAAGCGTTGTCTCATTCCGAACACGAGCCACAACCTTACCGTCAGGCCGAACGTAAGTGGAACCACTGGCTTCTTCCATCTTGTAGCCGATGACTTGACCTTTTTCGTTCTTGATCGCCTCTTTCATGGTACTAGAGTGGGCGATTTTTTTATAAAAGTCAAGTCTTATTACGAAGGAAAAGCGTTCTTCACACTATTAACATACACCTTGCGAAGAGCTTCCACCATTCCAACCGCTTTGGCCAAAGATCGATTGTATCGAGCATCCCAACCCATTTGGCCATTTATGCTTCTGAGATAGAGAGCATAAGATGTGGCAAACTTAAGAGGAAGGTCTTGACAAAACTGATGTTTCGGAGTGTAAACTCGTTCCACACCACAATCCACATACTTGTGAAGAAGTCTCTTCTCGTTCTTGTAGAACTGCTTCCGGTCGGGATTACGACCATGAACAGTAAGACGGAAACCAGAGTTCTTCAACACCTTGCGAACGTCGTCCATGAACATTTTTCCCGCCTTAGTGGGAAGAACAAACCCAACAAAACTGTCAGAGTATTCTTTCATCGTTTCGACTAGAGTGACTAACTTTTATAAAAAGTCAACAAAAAACCGCTCCAATCAAGGAGCGGTTTTTCTTAGGAGGGGCCGAGGCATCACTAGCGAGCGGCCAGATAAAAATCTTTTCAACGGGTTGAGATTATACCCTAAACGGTCCCAGCTTTGAGTGGATTATTTTTTCCCACCGTGTCCACGCTCCTTTCGGAACGTACTGGCCAAGGTTGCCGATTAAAGTCCGGCGGTGGACTCACACCCAAACTACTCGGTAAACCTTTCAACGAGCGATGGGAGCTACCCACCACTACGCCTACTCATTCTACCAAACTGAAACTGCCTTGCGAGCAACCTCAGCTCTACATTCATTTCGGTGGACAATTAAACCATTGTCTTCTGAGCGGACCAGAGACTTTTGCTTTTTAGTGTTATCTTTAATATAGATAGTGCCGTTGTGGCGCTTATTTCCGAAGCGACGTGCTCTGATAATCAACAACAACCCTTTTGGAGTTGCCTATATGATCCATCGCCGTAGCGTTCTGCTGCTAACAGACTTGTCTGGTCGTGATAGGTTCGGGAGTGACCATCATAGCCTGCACCCTTCTCTACCGTGACTGGATGAAACCCCTTGAGTGCAAATCTCGGAGCTCCACCTTCCGCTTCATCCTCAGTACCCGGAGGTTAGATAACTCTGAAAGGTTCAAACCTTTGTATTCTCCCTTAGCACTTGCCGTTAGGACTTCAACTACAGAATCTCTCCTTCGTACCTACCCCCATCCTTTTAACGATGAGAGCAATGGACTACGTTTGTGTAACTGACCGCAGAGCGGCGGCCGGAATCGGAATCCGGCCTTTCGACGCCTTTCGGCGTCCGTATCTTCCAACCCTTACCTTGCGGCAGGTATCGCGGACCTAACACGGCCCGTAAAATTAAACTGTAAAGAACAAAAGTAATTGGCGGAAGCGAGTTCCCATTGAGAGTTTTTGTATTCTCTTTCCGCCGTTGTGGAATGATGAGAGTGACAGCTTTTTATCAAATGTCAATAAAAATCTTCACTTATTTTTGAGAAGCGGGAACCGAAAAGATATTGCCCCGTTACGGGCGGCTTCATTGGGGACAAGAGCGCCACGGCGGAAAATCTTCCGATTCTTCGCCTCCCTTCGGTAGTGGGTGCAGAGGAGCGATTTGAACGTCATTCCAACATTATGAGCGTTGTGTCCTGCCAGGTTAGACGACTCTGCAAATACTTGAAAATGGAGCGATCTTCCTTCTGAGGGGAACTTCCGATCTGGTGAGACCGACGTGCGTAGCACACACTGAGACCGCATGTTAATGAACAAGAACTTAGATTGAACTGTTTTTATACTATGTCAACTAAAAAGTAAGCTTTTCCATTCCTTCATAGCCTAGTATTGTCGGTGCCACGCAACTTTCTCAGCTACATCCACTTACCGTCAACTTCCGCTTCCTCTCTTACTTCCTTACTCCGCGTAACACAATTCTACTTAAACTTTTAAACGGGCCGCGCCAAAAGGGCGCGCTAGGTTCAGAAAACTGAAGGCTTCGTCCGGCCAGAACAGTCCAATGCAAAGAACAACTATCACTTTACCCATATATAGTGATTCGTCAACAAAAAAAGCAAAAAATCGCTGCTTTTTATTACTTGTTTCCCAAAACCACCAAACTGTCTTTTACATCAAGGACATACGCATTCCAACCAGGAAATACCTTGCACACCTTAAAAAAAGTGTTGAGACCAGACGGACCCTCTCCGCCGTAACCCCACGAGAACCCACTGAACATATGCGTAAAACCTGGCCACGATGCAAGAACCAAATACTCATCTTGAATATTTTTCAATTCAATGCGAGTCGGCAAACCGTACAGTCGAATGAGAAGGTCAGCGTTCTCCAAAGAAATCCGAGTGATTCCACCTTCCTGTTGAAGCTTCTTGCGATGACTGACGTACTCAATACCAGGATGTTTGTTCATGATTTTTTACTCCACGTAAATTTCCCACTTCTCTTTGTCAACCTGGCTCCGAAGGTGTTCAGCCATTATTTCGGCTACGTTTTTGTCTTTCCATTCTCCAAGCGGAACAGTCTCAGGCTTTCCATCATAAATCAACCTTCCCGTTTTGCTATGGTGCATCGCGGGAATGGAAGTTAGACGTTTTCCGAAAATCCTATGCATTTTAGAAAGGTTCTATGAACTCTCCGGTAAGAGCTTCGATTAGCTCATCCACTGACTTGTAAATTCTGTTGAGAGAAGTGTAGCGACCATTGGACATGAGCTCCACCCTATTTTCCGAAAAGACATATGCAGTCGCATCCATGGTTGCAGAACATCCGAATGTCACCGTATAATAGATAACTGACCCCGGATACTTTCCAGGCATTGTCGATGGAAGAATTCCGTATGGAGCATTAAATACTCGATGATGGTTCTGGAGAAACTCCACCAAGCGATTGAATGCGTCATGCCGTGAACTCATGACAACCACTATGACCGATTTTTATACAAAGTCAAGTCAAACCTTGACCGTCTTCGTTCGGCCCGTGCTTATCGTCTTGACCTTGATCTCATTGGGCTTGTTCAAGTCAAGAGTATATATATACTCAATGTCTCCGTGATGACAGATTGTGGGCTCATAAGCACCAACCTTCCAATCAGAAAGAGAGCTTTCACCACCGGGAACAAACTGAGGAGCCTCATAGTGCTCCTTATTTCCTTCAGCGGTCGGGCGATATTCCTGGTGACCAATGATAATCAGCCATCCGGCCGCCTGACTCACGTTGTCCCGAATCCGCCCTTCTTTCACCCACTGCATGAATTTCTTCAAAGTGGGAAGCGCACCACTGGGATAACCGTCTGAATGACGATAAAACCAAAGCTGATCGTGCCCGTCTTTGATGATGATATTACAACGTGTGCTCATGATAAATACTATGACTAATTTTTATACAAAGTCAAGGATTAAAGTAGATTTTACTCATCAACTGGTGAAGAATGATATCCATATTGGCGAGCAATGCTTTCCCAACGATCACGTTGCTTAAGCAAATCATTAAGGAGCATCAATTTGATTTCCTTTCCTTTGCCGTCACACGTACAAAGCAACTTTCGCAGTTCATCGTCGGTGAGGATAGGAGTTTTCATATAGTGGAAAGCTTGGAGACTTTATAACTAAAAACTACACCACGAATGGCGGCGACAATCTTAAACTCAAAAGAATCCAAGAACTTCTTGAAGAACCGCATCCCAAAAGAAATTGTCTGGCCCTTCATAAAGCGGTCGAATTTGCCACATAGGAACGACTTGAGGGCCATCGCTCGTAATGATGACCACGTTTTCGCGAATGCTTACGACGATAACATCTTTCTTATCTTTGTAAAGAAGAGTCCAAGGAGCAATTAGCTTGAAACCGTTCTTTTTAACCAAGTGAACAATAAATTCCGTTTGGGTCATCGGCTTGTCGCCAACAATCCCAACGACCACTCCCAGAGTACGACCTTTAACTTTTCCGCTCATTGTCCGAGAAAAGAAAAGGTTTCCTTGAGAACCGTCAAAGTGATTTCATGGCAAATCAGCCACTTGATAATCGCAAAAGGCATGAACAGAAAATCCATGATAGACCAAAAAATGCTGTGATGAATGGTGTAACCCACCATCGCAGTCATGACCTGCAGGATCAGATAGAGCAGAGAATATACCTTTTTCATAAAATTACCACTGAACCCGCGCTTTCCTCGCGGTTACAACATTGTTCTTGACCACGATTTTTCCCATATCTTCGTGATCTTCACCAACCCATTTCACTTCACCGTTAAGAGTGAAACCCCAAGGTTTGAGAAAATTATCGACGATGTATTCCAACCATTCAACGTAGTTATAAAATTTTTCTCCACCATCCCATTCAATTCCATCCCCATTCACGGTAGGAACCCACTGGCACCACAATCCCGGCTGAGTTTTAGGAGGGCTGTTATAGTCAACAACCGAAGAATCGTGATCTTGGCCATAATCATTGGTGGAACCAACAAAAAATTCGCCTTCAAGGCCAACAGGAAGTTTTACACTAAGTCGAGCGGAATCATTCATCTTCTCGACGACAGAAGATTTCCGTTTCATCCTGCGCGTTCTCGCAAACGCTGTAAGATAATTGACCTGTGTAACAGAAAGCGGCTTGTTCAACTTGAACTCACCTGAAAAATCCGTGGTGTATCCCATAGTTAGTAGTTTGGTTGAGGTTTATAAAAAGTCAAGAGATAACTTCAATCGTTGAAAACGACTACAGAAGTCTTACCATTTGGAGTGCTGAAATGCCATACTTCAACATCATTTTCTGAGTCTCTTTCAATGTTATCAAGAGAAAATTCCAAAATTACTTGTGTTTTGGTAGACAGAATTTTGAAGGTATCATTGGGATTCCAATTCTGTCCCAGATCGCTGGCAAATACGCTTCCAACTTGACCGCGCCAGTTGAATAAGCTAGAAAGATAAAGGTTCATCGCAATAGATTCCAAAATAATGCTTCAACTCTTCGAGTTCATCAACAGGAAGAGAAATTTCTTCTTCTGGCGGTTTCATCGAGAATCAACAATTTCGTATTTGGAAAAATCTTGACAAGCAATTTCTGCGTCTTCCACACTGAATCCATCAGCCACCTGAGACACAGAATCAATGCAAATGTTGCTGACGATTTTTCGGAGAGAAACGCCTTCGTCGGCATTTATCGTAAAAGTAACAGGAACCTTAACAGTGATTTTTCTCATATTAGTTGGAAAACGTAATGGTGATGGAAATATCAACTTTCTTGAACCGGATGCCCCCCAACTTTTCCGAATAAACAATATCCGAGAGGTTTCTCAAAACGGGCGGCTGTGCCTTTCCGTTAACATAAAAAGCACCGTCGTCAGTAAAAATTGCGAAGTCTTGGTCGTGGTAAAGCGTTGGTTTTACTATCACAAAAATTCCACCAAGTGCCTCTGCTTCCTCAAAATTGTAAAGCGGAGCAGAATGCACAGGCGGATATTTAATGGCAACGACTTGTTTCATTGTACGAAGTGTGACGGTTTTTTATACAAAGTCAAGGATTAAGTCGAAACGTTGCATTCGACCACATTCCGTAACTTGTCATATAAGCCTTTGGAACACACCGAGTTACAAACGAATGGATTTCGTCGTGCTTGACCTCGGTGAAAGGAAGGTGGCCCCAAACGATATTCGCATAAAAATGTCCTTTCCGATTCCGAATGTGACACTTCCAGCGCTTATTTTTACAGGCTTCTCGTAAATTAGCGAACGGTGTGTTTTTCATAATTATACCTTTTCGGTTTTTGCCATCTTAATCAACTGCCTCCATGACGGACCCTTAACCAAGGTCGGAGTAAGCAACTCGTGAAACTTCGACATGAACGTTTCGTCGTGATACTGAATTCCCTGAGAATGAACAACTTCATGAACCGCCGTGGTCAAAATGTGAATCACCTTGTTCTGCTTCGTTCCTTTATCAATGCCTTCACTCTTGGGATTCAAAAGGTAACAAGAGACTTTATCCTTTAACTGATGAGTAGCAACTGCTTCCGATGAAAAAGTATATCCAATCACAAACTGTTGATTGATGTTATTGGCCTTCAAAACTTCCCGAATGCAAACCTTCCACAAAGCGGCCAATTGGGTGAACTTCTTCTTTCCGGTGTTCGGAATGAACCACTGCGGAACCTTGCTCCACTTGGAATCGGCCAGATCGATGTGAAAATCGGTCAAAACACCAGGGTCTTCTGAAAGATATTCAATATCATGAAGAGCGGATAAATCGTTCGGATTGGGACTAGCAGACGCATAAACACATCTCGACAGCTTTGCCACAAACTCCGAAGGAGTCAGTTCTCCTACCGTCTTAATCATGTCCACCAGCGCCCGCATCTTTTGAGTCATAGGAACATGGAAAGAAATGTGCTTAATGAAAGCTTCTGCTCCACGAATCACCGTCTTACGCTGACGAATTTTGATGAAACTGTTCTTGTCAATAGTC
>OEHO01000041.1_pt1 | contig 8286 bp, 12 predicted proteins | sample 1539131 | NCBI WGS metagenome assembly OEHO01 (sample SAMEA4074282, study PRJEB22523) | metagenome | biome: Groundwater | place: Australia | collected 23-Apr-2015
GCACGCGGCCGCGTAGGAGGACCAGGGGGTCCTCGCGAGCCTCTTCTGGTGCCCACACGAGGAGTGCAGCGCGCTGATGAACATCCATATCCTTGGCCCCATTCCCGGAAGAGAGAACCGCATCATGGTGCCGGGCGCCCCGCAGGGAGGTCCGCTGATCCACCTATGAGCTACCATGAGTACAAGGAGAGCCAGGACATCTCCAGGCAGGGGTTCACCTTTTACGCCATCATCATGGCCGCGATGCGGCAGGCTGACACAGACAACATCATCCGGCTGCGCATCGCATTTCCAGAAGTGTATCAGGAGCTTGACCGGCGCTACCACGCGCCGGACGGGCTCATTGACGGAGAGGTCCTTGGAGGTGGAACATGATCGTTGAGGGCACGACGATTTACGACGCGTGGGTGAACCAGCTGAGGGCGCTGCTTGAGCACGGGGTGGAGTCCTCGCCCCGTGACCAACGGACCAAGGAGGTCCTCGGCCTACAGCTGCGGATCAGGCAGGCCAGCAAGAACGTCATCGTGGACGTGCAACGGAAGCTGAACTACAAGTTCCTGGTGGGCCAGTGGCTGACGACCAGCGCCGGCGTGGAGGACCATCACCTCGCCAGGTACAACTCCAAGATCACCAGCTACGAGGACGACGGCCGTGGCGGGAAGTACCCGTCCTACGGGCCGCGGCTCCTGCCGCAGTGGCCGTTCGTCCTGAAGCAGCTGATGGACGACCGCAACACCAGGCAGGCGGTCGCCTCGATCTGGGAGGCGCAGCACATCGAGGAGCTGCGCTACGTCCCGTGCACGTTGTCCCTGCAATTTTTGCTGCGGCCCAAGGTCCTCTCTAGCCTAGAGAACGTGCAGCGTGGCGCGCTGGAGCCCCCTCTGCTACTTCACACGGTCGCCACGATGAGATCGTCGGACGCTTGGCTGGGGATCCCCTACGACGCGTTCAACTTCTCACAGCTGGCCAACATCCTCGCAGGCGTGATGACCTTGACGCTACGACGGAAGATCTACCTCGGCGACCTGGTCATGAACCTGGGCAGCTCGCACCTCTATGAGCAGCACTGGGAGACCGCCAGGTCGATCGTCAACGCCCCGATGGGTGAGGCGCTGGCAAGCCCGCTGATTCCCTCCTTGATCTACTCGCCGCTCATTGAGCTGCAGATGTTTTTTACCCAGAAGCCAACCCCCTTGCCAAAGGACAGCTGGAAGAAGTGGCCCTGGCCGTACAATGAGTACGCGTGGATCATGGAGTCAGAAAACAACATGGCAGCGCTGGAGGGCTTGAGGGTGCTGTCAAAGAAAGAAACGGAGGGACCTTGAGGGACAACCGCGACACCTACTTCGTCAAGATGCTTGATCAGGTCTGCAGCAGGTCCACCTGCGTTCGCCGGAGCGTGGGCGCCATCATCACCGACGAGCGGGGCAGGATCTTGAGCACGGGGTACAACGGGCCGCCCAGCGGGTTTGACCACTGCACGCAGGAGACCCCGTGCCCCGGCGCCTTTGACATCAAGGGCGATACCCGCCGTTGCATGGCGGTGCACGCGGAGCAGAACGCGTTGCTCCAGTGTTGGCGGCTTGACCTGGCGCACACGATCTACGTCAGCGTCACCCCGTGCTTCGTCTGCGCGAAGATGATCCTGCAGACCCCGATCAAGCGGGTGATCTCCATCGCGCCCTACGCCGGCGACGGCGGCGAGGAGTTGTTGCTCAGCAAGAACTTACTTTGGTTTTATGACCATGAATCAAACAAGGTTAGATTTTACGGAAAATAGAACGCTTGATGACAAAGGCTGCGATCAGCTTCCGGCCCGGTTGTGCTCCGATGGCTTTTTGTTCATGGACACCGAGCACAAGGGCCTGGGGCGCACGGCGCAGGCGTGCGGCGTCTCGCTGGTGGACGAGATGGACGGCGCCTGGTACTGGCCCTTCGCCCACGCTGAGGGCTCCCAGCTTCAGGCGAACAACGTCCGCAACTTCCTGAAGGACAACCTCCGCGACCGGGACATCGTCTTCCGCTTTGCGAAGAACGACCTCGAGGTGCTGCGCCGGTGGGGCCTGGACCTCGAGGCGCTGGGCGTCAGGCCGCATGAGGTCCAGCACATGGACGCCCTCCTGGACGACCGCATCTACATCAACGGAAAGAGACGAAGCTTCCACCTTGACGACATGATGCAGAACCGACTTGGTCGCGGCAAGGTCAAGCTGCCGTTCAAGCCGGAGACGATCTGGCAGCAGCCGCCGGAGCTCGTGGCGGCCTACGCCCGGGAGGACGCTCGCGGCGTGCGGGACCTGTACTTTAGCTTTCTGCCGGACATCCAAAAGCAAGACCTGCAGCAGGTGCTTGAGCTTGAAGACAGCCTGATCTACGCGACGCTGGCGATGGAACGCACGGGCTGCTTGATTGACGTTGAGAAGCTTGAGCGCTGGGTCCTGGAGGTCAAGGAGGCCTACGTCGCCCGCGTCATGGAGATCTACCGGCGCACCGGCCTGCGCGTCAACCCTAACAGCGCTGACATGGCCAAGCTCTTCCGGCATGAAGGCGTGCGGCACTCAGGCTTCTCAACCTCTGAAGGCGCCGAGTCATTTTCAGATGAAGCGTTGGAGACCTGGGCCGGTGAGTGGCAGGGCGTCGGCAAAGAACGTCGCTTCGTCGTCACCAACTCCACGATCCAGCTGGCCCGTGAGGCACGGCAGCTTGATTCTCTGCGCACCAAGTACCTGAGCAAGTACCTCAACGGCCACCTGGGCGGCGTGCTTTACTACCAGCTTCACCAGCTGGCCTCTGACGACGGCGGCACGATCACGGGGCGGTACGCCTCCAGCGGCATCCAGGTGGACGGCCAGGACAAGGGCTGCAACATCCAGCAGGTCAAGAAGCCGGACAAGCAGGAGCCGGTCACCAAGCCCTGGATCATCCGCGACCTCTTCATCCCACCCCGTGGCCGTTACTTCTTGGACTCAGACGCGAGCCAGATCGAGTTCCGGCTCATGGTGCATTACACCAGGAGCGAGCGCCTCATCAAGGCGTATCGGGAAAATCCCAACCATGACTTCCACCAGCTGGTGACCGACGAGATCCTCCATAACTGCATGAGCCGGACGCTGGCAAAGAACTTCAACTTCATGAAGGTCTACGGGGGCGGCGTCGGGAAGATCATGAAGATGACCGGCCTGGACGAGGTGGAGGCCAACAAGATGGACCTGGAGTACAAGCGGATGTTTCCGGAGGCCGGCCGCCTGTTGGACGAGGCGACCCAGACGGCGGAGCAGCGCAGCTGGGTTAAGACGTTCTTGGGCCGGCGCCGGCGCTACTACAAGGGCGACCGCTTCTACTCCGCGTTGAACAGCGTGCTGCAGGGTACCGCGGCGGACCTCATGAAGCTCGCGCTGCGCTTCCTGTACAAGGAGCGGGCGGCGCTGGGGCTGACCCTGCGGGCCACGGTGCACGATGAGATCATCGGGGACGTTGACACGCCGACGTCAGCGAACCTGGTGCATGAGGCGTTGATGATTCAACAGCTTCCGCTACGCGTGCCGATCACGTGGAACACGGAGCTGGGAGAGAGTTGGTATCGCTGTCATCCAAGGGAGCTATGACGACAATCAAAGTAGACACGCATTGGGGCTTTTCTCTGCTGGTGAACGACAACACGTTCATGAGCGAGATGCTGATAAAGTTTCAATCTTATGAGACGCCAGAGACCATGCTCCTGCGCGAGCTGGTCAAGCCGGGAGACTTTTGCGTGGACGTGGGCGCGCACGTTGGGTACCACGCGTGCGTGATGCTTGAGCGCGGCGCCGCGGTGGTGGCGATCGAGCCAAATCCTGCGCATCATGAGCTGCTCAGGCAAAACATGCGCGACGTCTGCTTGAGTCAAGACATTTTAAACATAAACAACTGGAACCTAGTGAAGGCTGCGGCGTCAAACGTTGACGCCGAGCTCGTGGACTTCTTCCTGCCGTCGACCTGGAACGACGGCTGGGGGTCGTTGGGCTTCTCTGACCTGGAGGGCTCGCAGACCTTGGTGAGGTCCGTGCGGCTTGAGACCGTCCTCAACGACTTTCACATCAACAACGTCAAGCTCATCAAGATCGACGTGGAGGGCGCCGAGCTGCTTGTGCTCCAGGGGCTGGGCGCGTGGCTCGAGAAGACCGACTACCTCCTGCTTGAGTGTGAGGACCGCAAGAATCGGGTCGACAAGCTGGGCAGCAGCGCAGCGAGCATCTGCCAGTTCTTGTCCGGCTGGATGATCAAAGGATTTGTGGACGGCGCCTGGCAGGTGGTCACGGCGCCCAACAAAGGAAATTATCTCTTCATCAACCCGAGGCTCAAGTGAACAACGAATCCTTCTACACGCGCAAGGTGATCAAGGAGCTCCGCGCCAGGATCCCGCACGCGGTGACGTTCAAGCACGCAGACATGTTCACCATGGGCGTGCCGGACTTCACCATCACGTTCAGCGGGGTGACCACCTGGTTCGAGGCGAAGAAGCTTGAGAACGACCAGTGCGTCCTCGTCAATGACCTGACCTACGTGAACCTGCGGCCCAAGCTCCACGTGCCGGCGGTCCAGTGGGAGACGCTGCGCCGGCTGGTCCGCGGGTACCTGGTGGTCTACACGGACCTGGGGCACACGGTGCTGCACGTCAGCGGGCACCGCGATGACGTAACCTCCATGAGACTTCAGCTCAAGCCATTTTTGACCATGGTCAATGAGCTGATTGAGACGGCGAAGAACAACGAAAGCAAGAACAAGGGGGACTAAATGACGTGGGCTAAGCTGGTGCAGGAGTTCAACGAGGCGAACGGTTATCCGACGCCGTTAGATCCGCTGCCTGAGATCAGGCCAGAGCTGCAAATCTTGCGGCTGCGGCTCATGATGGAGGAGCTGGGCGAGCTGTCAAAGGCGATGCACGAGAAGGATCTCATCAACGTCGCGGACGGGATCACGGACCTCCTCTACGTGGTGGTCGGCACCGCCGTGGAGTACGGGCTGGGGCCAAAGCTGGACGAGCTGTTTCGTGAGGTGCACGCGTCAAACATGACGAAGGACTTCATCACGGGGGCCGACGGCCGCAAGGGCGGCGTGAAGGGCGCTAGCTACCGGCCGCCCAACATCTCAATGATCGTGCACGGCGTCAAGCGCGCCACCTACGTGGTGCACTGGCCGGGGCAAGATTCGCCGGCGTGCGACTGGCATGCGGGAAAGCTTGCGGCGTTGGCGACCTCCATGGGCTTTACGGTCGCTTCCTCTCCGTGCTTAACCAATGAACCATGCAAGAACTGCGAGAACGAGCAGAGGAAACGGTCATGACCCAAGACGAGATCAGAAAGCTGTTGACAGCTGAGTTTGACAAGGGGCCGTTGGCGTGCGACGCCACGCACACGATGTTCTGGAACGTGCTGACGGTCAACGAGAAGGACGCGCTGGTTAACTTCATCTACAAGCTGCTTCCTAAGCTGACCCGTGAGCAGGTGCACCTGGCGTTTATCCGGCAGGGCTACACGTTACGCTCGTGAGCTGGTGCATGAAAATAAAATCTGGATGATGGGCGTGAAACGGGTTCCCATCGGCGTTGTCAACGAGCTCATCACGATGTGTTGCATCAGCAAGGACAGCTATGACAAGCCATCCTTTGAGCGTTGGTCGATCAACGCGACCGGGCTTGAGATGCTCAAGGACCCCCAGGGAACCTTCAAGAGAATTAAAAAACTATTGGACCTGCCCTGGCTTGAACAACTTGGTCGCCGTGGGTATCAAGACTGGAGCAAGTCTAGCGTGGAGCGAGGCCGGGAGGCCTGCAACACGGAGACCGGGAAGCTGGCGCTGTACCACCTGGTGGGGCTGATCGCTACGCTGCCGTCCTATGGCCTGCGGCAGGTGCAGGGGAAAGACATCTTGATCTCGAGGAAGCAGGTGCTGGATCTCATTCGTGACGCGGGAAAGAAATGAGCGATTACCTTGAATTTCGAGGAAGGTGCAAGGAGCTTGCGGAGCGAGCGTGTAAGGACGATCCCTCATTGACCATGGTTCGTGGGTACTATCATTGTCCTGTCTGGGGAAAGCAGGCTCATTGGTGGTGCCAGCGTTAGGATGGAACCATAGTTGATCCAAGCGTGAATCAGTTCCCGACAAAGGGAGCGGGGGCGATATATGAGCTCTTTGACGGTTATCATGAGTGTGAGTTTTGCGGAAAGAAAGTTACGGAGCAGGAAGCTTATCTGGTGCCGCCGCATCTGTACTGCTCATATGAATGCTATGGGTACGACGTTGGCTTTTGAAAAAGAGAAATGCGCCTGAAGGCGCTGGAGGAAAAAAAAAAGATGGCGTGTGAAATTCATGGGAATGTAATCTTCTGCTCGCGCCGCCGCAGGCCGCCAAAGTGCAGGTGGTGCGACAAACCAAGCACGAAGCTGTGTGACTTTCGGGTGAATGCGGATCAGACCTGCGACGCGCCGATGTGCGACGCGCACAGCAAGAAGCAAGGGACGAATTTGGATACCTGCCCGGACCACCCAGAAATAAGCTCACGGGAATTTTAGTTTACTGATAGTTCTTTCAAGAAGAAATAAGGAGGACGACGAATGAAGCTCTTTGTTGGTAAACGTCTAATCTCGCTGAGTTTAGGGCTTCTTTTCTTGTCCCCTACGCTTCTGAGTAATGGAAGCGGGGACGAGCTGGGGTTGGGGCTTTATCTGGCCTTCATCGGGGTTCCGATAGGCCTTCTTCTTTTGATGCTGGCCGTCGCACCGGGGCTAGCAGATTGTCCGGGACACGGGTCGATTTATCCTGACAACTGAGTTCTTTCAAGAATAAATAAGGAGGATTGACGATGAAAGGCTTTTTGATAACTGTTTCTGTTTTTCTTTTGGTCTTTTGGATCTGTTACATCGGCACGGCGGTCGTGGCTGATTATCAATATGATCGCGACTTTGGCTCGTATTGGAGCCTGGCTGACAAGGCCTCCCGGCTTGATCAGAAGGCTGACTACATCAACACCTTCACCAGCAGGCTTGAAGCGTCCGGCCTGCGTGGAAGCTACAACGCCCTGCTGCTGAAGACCACGGACAACAGCTTCGACAAGAACTTTGAGGCGCTGAAGTCGCTCCAGTCGCGCATGGAGGAGATTAGGACCATGGACGCCAGGTCGTTTGAGTACCAGCAGGCGATCAGCCAGATCACCGCGCAGGAGCAAGGTGAGGCGAAGGCGATGATCGGCGTTCTTGAGGGCTGCTGGTACGTGCAGAACCACATCTTGCTGTGGGACTGGGTGGCCATCGTCCTCTGCATCTTCATGGCGCTGCTTACCCTCGCCGTCTGGGCGTGGACCTCGATGGAGATCTTTGAATAAGTTTATGAGCGAAGAATTGCGTCTTCATCCTGCCCCTGAGATACGGGATGTGGACTATATCTGGTACGCTAGTCGAATACGAGCCATGACCAATGTTCCGGCGCTGTATGGCCATGATGGATGGACGGAGCTTTCGCAGCGATGCTTTAGGTGGTTGGCAACCGTTCCAGGGAAAGAGTTGCGTTTTAAGATCTTAGCTTTGAAGGAGAAACCATGAACGCAGAGCTCCATCGATTGGCTGAGAAGTTGCAGGACGCCATTAACGCCTCACGTGATGATCGGTATCACCGCGCTTGGCCGGACATCCTTACCTCTAAGCTAAACGAGCTTCGCGCGGAGCTAGATAAGCAACCAATAAGCTTGTGCGTTGACGACTGTGACACCAGCGCTCCTACAAAGCAATCAGAATGTGACAAGCAACATGAGCGAAGGCTTGTTGAGCGTGGGGTCCAAGCGGGGATCAAGGAGGCCGGCCGCCACCACGTCTTTTATGGTGGCCCGCAGGGGTACGCCTGCAGCTGCGGTGAGACCGGCACGTGGGAAAGTCTGGAAGAACACATCAGGTCTTATGTGAAGGACGTGGTGGACAAGACGATGAAGGAGAAACCGGAGGAATGGGGACGATGAAAGACACCTACATGTGGAACATCATTGTGAGCTTTTACACCCACGGGGTGTGCGGCGGACCGCGCACGTTGAACGTGCTCGCAGACAGCGGGTTTGAGGCGATCGAGAGAGCCAAGCGTCGGATCGAAGCGGACCACAACACAAAGCTACAGTCATTTGAGCTGGAGAAGCTAGAGAAGGTCTGCCGGGTGAACTTGACGTGGCCGCAGGAAGAATCTTCTGATGAACAATTTGACCGGTGGTTTAATGTGTACGCCCGCCCGTACTCCAAGGAACAATGGAAGCTGAAGGATGCGTGG
>OEHO01000042.1_pt1 | contig 8173 bp, 10 predicted proteins | sample 1539131 | NCBI WGS metagenome assembly OEHO01 (sample SAMEA4074282, study PRJEB22523) | metagenome | biome: Groundwater | place: Australia | collected 23-Apr-2015
AGGTCCTTTATAAAACGTACTATGGTCCAAAGTGTACTAAGATCGGAAATTTTAGTCAACGGAAATCTTGAGTAGGGGATGTTTCAAGATTTTATAACCAAGGTCTTCTACGTAGTCGGGGTATTCTTTTGAGTCTAATTCAGTCCAAGCGGAAGATGATTCTGGCTGGCCGTAATCGGGTCCGGCTAAAACATGCTCCAAGTTGTTGTCATCGTATTCTACAAACTTGGGGTCATCATCTGAATTTTTATCTTTCATGACTCACAGGAATAAATAGGTTTCCTGTTAGCCATAATACAATTTCAGTGTAATTTAGATGAAATCTTTTGAAGCGTAAATCTCTTTGCCTCTTACATCAGGGCCTTTGTAAAAGAGTTCGCCGGGATTATCAGCTTCAAAGACATGTTGAGCTTCAACGAAGAATCGCATCACATGGTAGAGTTCTCCTTTTACAGAAGTCATGTGGTCTGAATGCTCGATTGCCCATTGCTTAGAGCGGGTGACGTAATCATTATCATACATCTTTGTTTCCGTGGCAAGCATAGCCCTATAGATAAAGACATATTTTTCTGGAAAGCCTGTTTGCGGTAAAGATTTGCCCAATACTCTACCTTCTAAAAGTGATTTCAGTTTAATCATGCCATGGTCCCCAATTGCCTGTTTGAAGTGTTATTTTTAAAACCTCTTGGAAGGTGTATCTTTTTTCTTCCTTGGTTTTGAAAAGAGATTCGTAAACTGCTTTAGGCCAAACTTTATCCATTACAGGGTCAAAGATCTCATCGCCCATTTCCACCCAAGCGTGTTTAAGCGTCTTGTGGCCTACTCCGAATGGGTTGGTCAACTCTCCGTGAACCAAAATCGCCTCCGGGTGGCCTGAGACGTATCTACCTGAAAGTTCGTAACATCGCCTAAGTCTTGGGTTTTCTTTTCCGCCTACCGATTCTTGAACCCATTTTCCGTTTATGTCTTCCTCCCAGTAAGAAATTTCCTCTATGTGTTTATTTCTAAAAAATGGGTCTGAATAAATCGCTTCAGCAGTTTAGGGTTGACCATACCATCTTGTATATCTGGCTGCGTCGGTGACATAAACCACACAATTGTTTCCCTCAGTATAAATCATCACAGGCAACATATCAGTCATATCGCCTATTTGTCTCATAGCTTCTACGTGTAATGCTTTATCTCTAGCCCACACGTAAATGTCGTTGTTCAATAAAACTGCGCCTAACTCATTTTCACCACTCAAGCATTCCTTTATTTCTCTCTGTGTAGGATTCTTGAAAATTTCAACATAGTTGGAATTTCCCATTCTTTGAGCTTCAAACGATTTATAAAACGCTTCTGAAAGTTCGCTTATTATTGATTTGAGTTTGATCACAACAAATAAATATAGTAAAAAAGCCCCATCCTTTACGAAGATGGGGCCTTTTTATTGTGTCCAGTTAACGTGCGTCAGTCTTAGGCGTTAGGGAAGCTTGCGCCTGTCGGCAAAATATTGAAGTCCAATACGATGAATTCAGCCGTCTTGGTTGGCTTCAAGTAAATCTGGCCATACAGGATGTTTTGGTCAATGATGTCTGGTGTGTTGTTGGTTTCATCCATCTTCACGTAGAAGGCGTATAGACCCGCCCTCTGTTGAACTGACTCCAGATAAGGATTGACGATACTCAAGAATTTGTTGCGTGTTGCGGCAACGTTCTGCTCGAAGACCAAGTATTTGCTGGTCGAAGCGAAGAACTTCTTGATGTTGATGAGCAAACGACGAACATTGATTCTGTTCAATGCGCTGTCTGCGTTTTGTAGAGTCTTCTGACCCCAAACCACGATACCCGAACCCGGGAATGAAGCGATTGGGTTGACTTTACCTTCGTATAGAGTGTCACGTTCTTCGTGCGTTGTTCTATCCGTCACCTGAACGGCGATTGGGATACCACCACGATTTAGACCGGCTGGAGCATACCACTCAGCGGCAACCTTATCGTTGCTAGCGTAAACTGCTGGCAATACGACAGAAGGAGGAACCGTGACAATCTTATTGTTAAATGTATCAAGGATCTTAATCCAAGGATAGTAAGCAGCAGCATAGTTAGTGTCATACTCTGCGGCGTATGAAACAACTTGGTCAATTTGACCGGTTGCTGGGTTACCAGAATCAACATACAAATCCATGATGTAGAAGCAATCTCCACGTTTCTCACACATATTCACTACCAAGTTGGTAATGTATGGGTGAGCCTGATGGATAATGCCCGGCACCACGATTAGGTTGATGTCGAATTCGTCTGCGTTACCAAGAGCGGCGATTGCCTGATTATAGGCAACTGAACCTGCTGATGTTACCGTTGTGCAATCCAATCCCTGAGTGTTGCCCGGCGTAATTGCGCCACCAACATTGATTGGAATTGCTGGGCTTTGACCATCGAAACCGCTCTGGAAACCAAGAACGAACTTCCTCATTTTGATGTAAGTATTTTCGTTAACGGAATCGTAAACGGTTGGGATGGCGTTACTGCCACTCAAGTATGAACCTGTGCTCACACCGTAGAGTTCGTAATCATCATCCAAAGCGAAGGCAACGTTTCTGCCAACACTGTTGTAAGTTCCACCAGCCGAATTGAAAGATGGAATTGGAGCCATATACTCTCTGTTGTCAGCACTTGCGCCCACGCCCGCTGCGGTTTGTGGGTATAGACTGAACAATTCAGCATCGGCGCCCGTTGGAGCATCATCAAAGGTAATACCCGATGGGAACTTGCCCGGAGCCAATCCGTAAACGGATGCCTTCGTGTATTTCATCGTAGGAGTCCAAGCACCCATTGAACCATTTGTAGGAGTAATGAAGGCTTCGAAACCGTAAGGAATAGCACTTGTTGGGTAGTTATTCGGACTCATTTCAATACGGATGTTTGAACTATTGTTAGCAAACGTTCCGAATTCAATGATTTTACCATTGTTGTTAATGTAGTTGTATCTGTCACCGATTCTACGAGCAATGAAGTTCGAAGAATTTGGGTCGAGATTCAAATTGTTGTATTGTTCAACAATTACTGGGCGTTTGTCGGTATCACTGTATTGACGGAGAGTAAGGGTGAATGAACCCCAATCACTACCGGCAACGTGACCTGCCAACTTAACGTTTTCGATTTGAACCTTGAACTGAGTATTTGTGTCAGTTCCGTCTGCCAATGTGGCAACTCTGAACAATTCAAATCTTGTTGCTGAACCACTTGGCTGCCAAGGAGCAATCTTTTGTGATACAATCCAAGGAGTAAATGCGTTCGTAATCGCGAATGTGCTATCACCAGCCGTTACATCATATGAGTATTGGTCGGTGAAGTTCATTGGTTCACCTTCAAACGAACTTGTTGGAAGGGCTGAACCAACTACTTGCCAGTGAGTCTTGTCTTCAACGATTTCGGAGATTGCGTCTTCGTAAATCTTGTAGATATAGGCAGCTTCAATTTTCTGACCGGCAACTTGTTTATTTGGGTCGCCTGCGGTTGCGTCATTACCAAACACGTTGGTAATGTATTGAGGACTGCTGCTATCCAATGAGAACTGATAGACACCATAAGGAGTCACGCTCAAACTATTCTTCAAAGTAAGGCTGAAATCCACAGGAACATCAGTTACACCAAGAACGCCGATTGGGTTCGTGTAATCCAATACAGAACCAAAGAAGCCCGGAGCAACCAAGTTTTGAATACCACCAGCTTGAGTGTCTGCCAATACGGCAAGCAATCTTACGTCAGCACCTGATTGAGTTATCCATCCACCTTGCGGTAGGATACATGGGTCAAATGAAGCTGAACCGTTGGAAGCAAACTGACTGTATTTTCCAAATGAACCACTCAATACACCACTCATGTTGATGATTGGGAATCCACAAGTTCCAAGGTTAACATACACTGAACTGCTAATCAAAGTAAGTGAACCAAATGGGTCACTTCCACTTGGGAAGTTAAGACCGACTGGGTTTGTTACAACATTACCGGCAAATGTTCCGTTTGCGATTGAAGCCGACAACGATTGTGAAACCACACTGCTGTAGTTAGTCCAAGTCGTTGATTGCGTCACCGCTGCGGAAACATTTACAATTGATGAAGATGTTGATACAATTACACTGGAACTAATATCCAATTCTGGGGTTACACCCAAAGTAATAGTTTGACCCGAGTAAAGAAGACTTCCACTTGTTGATGTAGGATCCAATGCCACATCATCTGCGGCTTGAGATTGGAAACCAACAGTCAAAGAAGGAACTGAAAACTTCATCAAACTTGAAGTAAATGAAGATGAAAATGATTGGGTTACAACACCCGGTCCAAATGATTGAGAGATAGAAGAACTATACGATGTTACGAAAGTAACGCTCTCACTGTATTGGTTGTTGATACTACCGGAAAAATAGACATAAGAACTTCCACTAGACAAAGCACCAGCAGATCCAAGTCTGTTGTAATGACCCTTCACAGCCCAGATTGCGAAAGGATATTCCTGCTTGTAGCCAGTCAAACCGCCGACACGACAAACCGTTACCAATCCACGTTCTGTCAGGTATTCGGCTGCGGTGTAGGGACCGTAATAAACGCCATCAGGAAGACCGAATCGGTTTTGAAGGCTGTTTACATCGGTAAATGCTGTTGGTGAAAAGGCCGGGCCTTTTGCGAATGGTGCTACAACGACTCCACCGATGTCAGCGATTCCCGCTGCGACACCTGATTGGTCATTTTCTCGGGTGAATACACCCGGACTTACGATACGGCTATCTGGACTAAATGTTCCGCCTTCTTGAATTGGCATATGTTCTTCCTTTAATGGAGTTCATTGAATGACTTAATTATAAATATGTATCAATTCTTGGAAACGTAACAAATTTTCAAAAAGCCAGCACCGAAATCAAATCACGCTTTCTATAAAAAGGAAAATATTTATACCTGATTGGTTATGTTGGAAAGAATGGTAGGATTATAACAATGTTCATTGTTTTTGACTGCCACCATTTCAATCCGTGACTAACCCGTTGGGCCGTTCCCAATGGGTTTTTCATGTCCTACGAGCAAACCACCCCTCATACACATTTCTGTCAATCGTAATGCGTCTATCGTGTTCCAATTCTTCTAATAATTTACGCGTCAAACTTGAAGATGAACCACTGATGTTACTCTCTGGAATTTGGTCTGGATAATATGGAAGTTGTGCCAGTATTTCTTCTTTCTTTTTGTTTCTCTGTCGTTTCTTTTCAGCAGTCTTGATAGGAACATCATGAATTCCCTCATGGCATTTACTACATAGACACACCAATCCAATGAGAAGATGTTCTTCCCCGTGGTGAACATTTCCTTCTTCGGTATGATGAACTTGAAGATTTTCTCTACATCCACACGAACATCTAAAATTTGACCGGCGCTTTATCTCTTGAGAGATTATTTGCCAATAGGATGTTCTGAGAAAGTAGAAATATTTCAGTTTGAGAATAGAACTTTTTACTTTAAGCCAGTCAATAGACTGGATATGGGATAACATTTTTTCATATGACCCCGCACCAGTATCTTGTTCTGCTTTAAGATACTCAAAGATGAACTCTTCCAGAGTCATCGGTTTTCATTGGTTAAGAAGTTGGAACGGTTTTTTTCTCAGGGATGAATACGCCATTTGCCATATCCAATGAACCTTCACCATATTTCTTCAACAATTTATCAATGAGTTCATTTTCCATTTTTTGAAGACCGGTCCATTCATCCAAAGCTTTAGCTTCCTGTTCATTGACATTTTTCAATGACAATTCCATTTGCTTTCTTTGTAGTGTCAGTTGACCGATTTGGAAAACCTTCTGTTGAAACTTTTCCTGTAACATTCGAACTTCTGCGAGTTCGCCATCATTCATTTTGATTTGTTCACTCATAACTTTTAGAAAATATAGACACGCCTTCTTTGAACAGCGGTCACTTCCACGTCATAAATATCAACCAATGGAACAATAGAGTCGTTCCATACTTGAAATTCTTTTTCCTCCGGCAACGCATAACTTATAACAACGATAGGAACATCGTTGGAAGAATTCCAGATATCCAGTTCGTTTGTTATTGCGCTCATGTTGTGGTAATATGGTCAAATAATACAGGACGAGTAACAGAACCATCACTCCATCCAATAGAAGGATAAACGAGGTTGTTATTATGTAATTCTACCCAAAGTGAACCCGTTCCTGTAGGTGTGACAGAAATAGGTCCAATCAATGTCCATCCAGAACCATCTGCAGCACTTGCGGAAAGGTCATTGTTTATACCAATATCCTTATTCGCTCTTACAACCATCGAAGGTCTGTAAGAACCTGTTGAGTTTTGTTTAGCCAATACAGATACCGTTCTAGTTGGTCCTTTGATTGTCCAACGAAACCTCCAAGAGCCCGGATAGTCAAGTTGTAAAGATGGAGCATTAGGACTTCCATCCGTTGTATTTTTGCTAACACCATATTGTAAATGTTTTCCACCTGTTGTGCTACCATCCATTGTTGTCACATCACCATTCCAACTTACTCCTTGTAAAGCAGCATTATTTGCCCTATGGGTTGTGGAATATATTGATGAAGAAAATCCTACCATCGATCCCTCACTTAACCTATCATGAATAGCTCCAACAAGATTACCAACCATTGATGCTTCACTTAATCTATCATGAATCGCAGTAAGAGTAGGTCCGCCAAAATATCTTCCTGACTGATTTCCTCTGATAAATGAACCGCTTGGATTGGCAGGCATAACTTAGTTTCCTAATAATGTATTGCTAGTTTCAAGAACATACATTCCGCTATTTGGTGTTGTCTTTACACACAAAAACGTTTTTCCACCATATTCCAAAGCGCCTGTGAATGTTTGACCGTCTGTGAACTGGGCAATAGGATGAAGATTTTGATAAAATCCTCTAAGTTGACCACGAATATTTGTGGCAACAGAATCCACAACCCAAATAGGACTTATGTAGAGAGCGTTATCAACACCATTTGGAAACGGAACGTTACCTAGAGAAAAGTTAGCACTTCCCTTTACACCATCACCATGTTTTGCAATAGTAATACTTGTTCCAATTTGTGAACTAGCTCTTGCCATAAAGTTACCACCAACAGCAGTAGAATATCCGTTGCCAACATAATCAAACCCATCATTAGCTGCGGCAGAACTGTTTTCATTCGTTCTACCAATAATAATACATCGGTAGTTATCAGAAGAACCTGTTTTGAATGAGTAAATATCACCAAATCCAAATCCATAGTAAACACCAGCGGTATCACCTGTAGCAATAAAGGCATAAAATGAACTTGAATCCGCTAACACTAACCACTGTCTCAATGAACTGGAATCATTGGTTGCTGATTTTCTTATAGTAACAAAACCATAAGTTTGTGATTGAGCCGGTGTCGGAAATTGACCTGAACCAGACCCCATTGTATTTGCGACAGACGATGATGGTCCTCCTGACAAAACTTCCCATCCACAAGCACGACACTCTTTATATACACCAGCTCCCGGAGCATTATCGTTGATGAACAAACTACAAGAAGTAGAAGAACCACTTGGGATTGTCCATGCACCAAGACTTAAACTTGCAGAACCAAAACTACTTGTGTTAGGAAATGGTTTAATCCAACCAGCCCCCGGCTTTGAACCATAACCATTAACTAAACAAGCATCTAACAATGCAACATAACTTCCCGTTGACCCATAGAAAGAAGGAGCACCACTATCACTCGATTTGTAAATTGTAAATGCCATATTAATTTGTTTCTACTGTTGGCGACGTTTCCAAAAACCATTGACTACCTAAGTAACTATAACGAATTGCCATAAAAGTTCTACCAGCATAATCTCCAGAACCACTGATTATTTGTCCGTTATTGTAAAGTGTATAATAAGCAGGACTACTATATAATCCTCTCAATCTACCTCTGTTAACAACATAGGTTCCACCTGTAGGAGCTGGTGGTTCACAAACTCCCAATGGAAACATCCAAATACTATTGTCAGGACCGTTTGGTGACTGTTGATATCCATACATAGGCGTTACCCAAGGATTAGGGTTTCTCCACATAGCTTGAACTGGTTGACATGCCACTTCTCCACGTTTAGTAAATTGAATTGGAGCACCTACACCGAATCCATTTCTTTGAAGATAA
>OEHO01000043.1_pt1 | contig 7720 bp, 19 predicted proteins | sample 1539131 | NCBI WGS metagenome assembly OEHO01 (sample SAMEA4074282, study PRJEB22523) | metagenome | biome: Groundwater | place: Australia | collected 23-Apr-2015
ATCTAAAATATAAAAATATCATGAAACTATCATCATTCTTTCCTCTTACTCTCCATGTTATTGTGGCTTGTACGGTAATCGGAGCCACAGTTGGTCTCAGTCATGTTCCAAATACATCGCCGATTGCTCTTGGTGCTATGACCGGTCTTTCCGTTTCTCTTGGTATCACGGCGTTTGTTAGGCTTTTGATGTCGATTGATTGATAAAACCTCTTGACTTTTTATAAAAGATTGTCACTATTCTATCTATGAACAAGCTTCCGTTTGTCTTCGACGAAACTGCTCTGTCTTCCGATTGGACTGTAGCTCATGGTCTTGGAGCTCTCTATTCGGGCTATCGACCCGATCCCAACGATGGTCAGAGACATATCATTCTTACGAATGAAAAAGACCAAATCAAAATCGTTGTCAATTACAGTGTTGGAAAACATGTGAAGTGGGATTTGGCGTCTGGTCACACCAGCTTTACGAAAGATGGAAAGGAATACACTTTTGATCGGCGTGGAGTCGAAGATAGTTTTTACATTTCTTACGAAAGGAATGATGAAAACGATTTGAATAAGATGGTCGAAAAACAAATTGAGCGGGTTCACGAAAGTCGTGAACGAACCAAAAACGAGGGTGGAAATGTAACTGTGCCTGGAACTTCCATTGAAGTCACGGTGAAGCGAAAGGCTGACCTGTCGGCGGAACTCAAGAAACGTAAGTCCATTCAAATCACTCCGGCTGGCTTTGGAATTGGTTACTCGTTCACTCTCAAGCGCCAGTATCGATATTCCAGTCCTGCATCACTGGCTCAGAAAAAATTCTTTGATGTTGACGGCCAACTATTTGTGGATACCTTGGATTGTGATTGACATTTATAAAATCAATGTCATTCTTGCTGGCATGATGAAGACGACCAAGAAGAACATTCACCTGTTCGTTCGCCATCAGCTCGCTACGAACGCTAAGTGGGCGCTCAAGGCGTTGGTTCGCATTTTTCAGGAGAATCAAACCGCACATGAACAGGCCGCAGAAGATGTGACCGAAAACAATGGCATCGGTTTTACAGGAACGGACGGGCGGTTTCTCAGTTCTCTTGCCAAACAGTATCTCAATCGGGGATTTCTTTCTGAGAAACAGATGGCTTACATTTTCAAGAAAATGCCCAAGTATCACTCACAAGTAATTAGTATGAGTGATCCCGTAAAACTTAACCTTCTTGTGAGGAATGCTTCGTGAAAGAAATTGATCAACAAGTCAATAGTAAATCTTATCAAATAGTTCTTGACATTTTATATAACCTTTGTCACTGTTAGATAGTAAAGTAAAACTAAAACAAAAAACACAAAACCAAAAATATGAATCGTATTGCTTATAACTTCACTCTGGTTCTCCCTGATCGGTTCACGATGCGTGACCTTCGGAAGACCCGTCACGATGTCAAGTACATCACCGCCTACATGCGGGTTCAGAAGGCCCTCAAGGCCGGCGAAATCAAGATCGTCGGAAAGGAAGAGCCCAAGACCAAGCGTAAGGGCGCTCGTCAGCTCATCTACCAGCGGGTCAACGCCAAGACCGCTACGGTCGCCTCTCCTGCCGTCGCCTGATGCACGAGAAGCTTCAACTGGCCATCATGATCGCCACAAAGGCGCATGATGGTCAGTTCCGCTTTGACGGGGTTACGCCGTACATCCGGCACCCCGAGGCAGTTGCTGCTATGTTCCCCGAGGAAAAGGCGGGACTGAGGGAGATTGCCTGGTTGCATGATGTGTTGGAAGATACAAAGGTAACGGCTCAAGATTTGCTTCGTCAGGGAATTAGCACTTGGGTCGTCGTTGCCGTGGTGGCTTTGACCAAGATCAAGAGGGAGGATTACATGGAATATCTCGCAAGGGTCAAAGAGAATCCTGCGGCTCGCGAGGTCAAGATTCGAGATGTCATTCACAATCTTGGTGACAATCCGACAAAAAACATGGTCAAGAAATATGCGATGGCGCTTCAGTTTTTGCTCACATAAATTACAATGACAACAATTGAAGGACAAGCTGACGAGTTGGGCCAGATCACGTTTCGGATTGAAACCAACTTTCTGACGATGCGAAGAACGCAAAACACTGCGGTTAGAGAGCAGTGTGTTCTGGATATTCAGAAAGATATTGAAGCTCTCAAACATCTCAAAAATAAAATTCTAATTTGGGCAAGTTAAAATGAAGCTAAAACTTAAATTTCCTTATCTTAGGTCTTTTGGTGATTATCACGACATTAAATATCACTGCGACGATCTTAACGATGTTTTTGTAGCACGTGTTAAATGTAAAGAAGTTGCTTTCCATGATGTAAAATATTGGGGTTTGTTCTACATTGGAAAACTTCCTTCCAAGAAACAACTCAAGATTGCGCTGATCCGTTCGGGGCTCCGTGAAATTGCTTCCAATTGGGCTTGACTTTTTATAAATCTCCATCACTCTTACCGCCATGGAAGGTGAGATTTTCAACGTCTATTTGATTGCCTGTGGTGGCATCGGTCAAAAAGAGGCCCTGCGCAGGGTTCGAGAAATTGGCATTAAGGCCACTCGGGCCACTAGCGCCTATGTTGGTCAGACTGCGGTGCTTGTGTTCACTCACAACCAACGGAAACTCCATCGCATCAGCAGGTTGCTCTATGGCCGCTAAATTCAAAGTAAGTCGTGCGGCCTATGCCATTCTCCGTCAACTCATTGACGAGGATTCAGCTGAGCCTTCTAACGAAATTCACGTCAAGGGTCATGTGTTCAAGCGCATTTGCCAACGTTGTTCGGTCTATCGCTGCAAGTCGTTGAACCTTGTGGTTAAGCAGCCTAATTTCATCATGACACCAAACACGCCGCTGAAGGTGCGTGTTCCGACTGTCAAGATCACGGTCGATGGTTGGGTGGCGCAACCCATTGTCAGACGGACAGATACTACTCGGGCTATGGCAATCATTCAGAAGAAATTGGGAAACTTTTACTGTGACTTGCACACTTCAAACGTCGGATGGTGGAGGAACCAAGCCGTTATGTTTGATTGGTAAGGCTTGACATTGTATAAAAATCCGTCAGTCTAATGTCATGAGCGTTTCTCTCAGTTCAATTGCGTCGTGTCTCTCTGGCGGCCAAACGTTGTGGAAAGTAAAGTCCACCAAAGATCGCGCCGACTATCTGATTGAACGCATCACTGATCATTTGACGTTGTGTGTTCACGATAGCTCCTACGGACACAATGGGATGCTTTACGTCAGCCTTGTTCGGCCTGTGGGGAGAGACGGTAATCGGCCAACGATTTGGGAAAATGATCCGTTGGCTGGTATGGGAACCATCCATGATCCAGTCATTTACATGTCAAACACTAAGTCTCCCGAGCAAATTGCGAAGGATATCAGTCGCCGTCTTATGCCTGAAGCTGAACGAGTTATGGCCTTGGCTCTTAAGGCCATCGAAAAAGAAAATCAGTTTGAAGATGACAAGATTGCAACCATCAATGAATTGGCTGAAGTGGTTAATAATCAGCCGGATCGACATTATCAGTCACATAAGTTGACTGGTAAGATTTCACCTTATACCGGCGTTGAACAGTTTCAAAAGTTTGGTTATGGGGGGTTTACAGTAAACGCGGGTGACAGTGTGACTCTTGAACTTGTGAGCATGAGCAAAGATGTTGCCATTCAAGTGGCTCGGGCCATTCGCGGGATTTTCCTTTCGACGTGAAAACGTACTTCTATCCTGCAGCGGTCAAATTTCTAAAAAAGAAATTTACTGGTGAGTTCCTTGAACGGGCGCTTGCTCGACTTGACTACGAAGACGAGTGTTTTTGGGAGTTCTCGGGAGATGTTACGAGCGAACCGTCGTGGACTGAAGATGATTTGAACCATTTCAGTGTCGATTTGCCTTGATTTTTTATAAAAGGCGGTCATAGTTGCGGCCATGATCGAAGTCGATTTCAGAACCATTGTTGCTGAGCCTCCGTATGATGCGATGGGCTTGGAATTTGCTGAAATCTTTGGCAAGTGGTGCAATGAGACAGTTCTGAGAGCTCCCAACGAAATCAACCAGTTGGCGTTTGGGTTGTTTCGTATGCGGTTGGCACTGGCACAAAAGTATCACACTTACTTTGCCAAGCAGGTCACTGACAATGGGCAGCGAGAGTTGTGGAAGGATCGTTATGCGGGCGCAGGAAATGCCCCTTGTTATTCGTTTGCTATTAAAAATTTACAGAGAACGATTCGATTTTGGAGATGGGCCACGCAGGTTCTTCCCTATGACAATAGCCTGGTCAGTTTCCGTCACTGGGATACCGATTACGCTGATTTCCCGACCTTTCCCGTGAAGGTAACACCTTCTGACCCCATGACGGTACTTGCCCACCGTTATGAGCCTCGGTTCACGGCCCGGACCGGTGGATCGTTTGAATGTCGAATCATCCATTATGGGTTCGATGAAAACAGTGAAATTGTTTATCTTTTTGAACACCCAAGAAACCGCTGGATCAGTCAGATACGTGCGGAAGCAACCACATTCTGGAACATCGCCTATGATGCGAACAACGATCAGACTGCACGATTTTCAGCCCTTGCTAGTTTTGAATGGCTGTGGAATTGGATGAATCCGTTTATGCGTTCGGGCGCCTTAACCAGTGATGCTCTGAGTCTTGTGATGCAAAAACACATTAGAGCACACAGCCGTACTAATTTTTATCATCAAGACTGTGAAGCACTTCTGATGACGTTCGATGATTACGTGGAAAAGAGAACCAATGACATGAAGCTTGGTTTTGTTGAAAAATTTGCCATGTAAGACTTGACTTTGTATAAAAAACTCTCACACTGGACCAATCGTGAACAATCAGCCTCTCGTCGACTTGCTTTGGAAGGGATTGAAGGAACAAGGTTGTGTTCATCCTGACACCGCGGTTTGCATCGTCATGGTACATAAGCATGATGTAGCAGCAATGGTAAAAGCAAACGAGGAAAAAATCAAGCAACTCGTTGTGGTTCCTAAAAACAAGTTTCGATCCGTTGCTGTTTGGCCCGCTGGCACAATCTGCGATGGAATTGATGTTTCCACCGATACCCACGAAACATTTGAGCAAGCTGAAGCCGTGTGTAAATTGCTTCAAACTCGTGGGTTTGGGGGCATGAGAAAAATATTTCCTATTTCAACTCACGTAGAAACATTTGACGAAAGCTTGACTTTTATAAGAAAGGTATCATTTCCATCATGAACTTCACCGTAAATCAGCTCAAAGCCTGTCAGGTCGACCTTAAAAAGTGGGCAGGCATCATCATGACCGTGAAACAGGTCAAATCTCTCATGGCTGTAAAAACTCCGATGTCTGAATGGCTTGCCGGAGATTTTAAGACGGCAGAACCTTCTCCTAAGTGGGGTATGGACACGATGCCGCGAGACTATCTGTTTGACCATGTGGCGAGAGTGATTGTAAAGGCAAACAATTGGCCTTTGAACGGTGATGGCCCAACCAGTTTCTTCAAACGTCTTTCCAAGGCTCTCGACAAGAAGAACATCAAGCACACTTTTTGATCATGATTTTCAAGAAGTTCAAGTATGTCGTTTTCGACGAGGTATTTCCCCGCATCACCGGGGAATACGAAAAACATTCCGAACTCGCTGATGGACGAAAGGTTACATCAGCAGGGTTTGGACAATTGGTGTTTGAACCAGACGGTGAATTTTACATTCAATGCTGGGGTGAGTCAGTTGGTCTCAATGTAAAAAGCAGACCTGAAAAGGATGCCGTGTTGCTTCGGATGCTGTTCGTTGAATACTGACTTGACTTTTATATAATCTTGGTCACACTGGTCACCATGAACCTTACGAATATCCCCAATTGTCTCCGTGTCAACGGCAAGGCTCTCACGCAGCCCGAGCGCAATCTTCTCTCCAAGTTGCAGACGGCGTATGGGTTTGACGTGACCGAAACCAATCCCTCTGTTCGCAGAAACCGTGTCACAGGCATGGTTTCTCACACCCTAAATCCACTGGTGGCTGCTTTGGTCGATTTCATTTACGTTTGTTACGATCATTACGAGATTTCCGGCACCTATACGATGCAGTTCAACGGCCACAATGTTCCCATTAGCATCTTTGACCGCGTGAAGTATCTTGTGCTGAAGCTCGACAGCGCGGCCTATTCAGAACTGGTTGACTAAATGAGTAAATCACACAAGATAGTAGACAAACCGACGTTTCCTCCCGTCAATGAGGATACGCGGTTTTGTCCTGCTTGCCGGGGAGATTGGCAGGGAAATCCAATTCCCGAAAAGTACCGAGAACGGTTTTACGGCGGTAGGACTCACTATTCCAACCTGATCGGAGTTGAAATTCCCGAAAAGTATGACGGCGTTGATCACTGGCGGTGTCCTTTCTGTCAGCAGACGTTTCCTCGGGTTCATCCTTGACTTTTATAAAAACTCTATCATTCTTTTTACATGGCAACTTTTGGTCAAATAGTACGTTGGACAACCTTTGATGGTAATGTATTTACCTTTGAGTTAAGTGGTTATTCCACTGTTGAAGAAGCAAAATTTGATGCTCTTCGTCGAGCAAAAGTCGTGGGATGGACACCTCCGCGCTGGTGGCAATGGTGGCGTCGTGATGACACAACTTTGAAAGATTTGACGACATGAAACTTACACGCATTTGCCAGTTGAATGGCCATACTTACACCATGGACATTCCAAAGTTGACTCCTGAGAAACTCCAGAAGGGGTTGGATGCTCGCGCAAATGGAGCACTCATCCAGAACGCTTTCCCCTATCTCACCGCAGGAGAACGTGAATTTCTTTTGACGGGGACGCCTCCGGACGTGTGGGATGAAATGTTCAAGGATTGAAATGAAATATCTCATTCGACCGTTTCATGGACCCTTTTATGTCACCCAGCATAACAACCACGGAGCCCGATAATTTATGAAAAACAAGGGATTCACTATCATCGAATACATGATTATCACGGTCATCATCGGCCTGCTCGCGGCGATGGCCATTCCGGCGTGTCAGAAAATTCATGAAAATTCCGTTATCGAAAAAGGAAAAAGAGGACAAATTCTTTCTATTGATGACCAAGCAATTTACGACAGTTGGAAAATGGCCAATCCTGCATCTGCTAACGGAATCACAAAGTACAATACCATAACTATCGATGGCAGAACGTATTATTTGGTTCCTGTTTCTCAGTAAACCATTTAACTTCTAAGATTTCGGTTACTGAAACCCGCTCTTTAATTAGAGCGGTTTTTTGTTGACTTGTATAAAAAATCCATCACTCTTGGAACCATGACAAAGATGCTTCAGTTTAAATCGTCACCGACGTTTGGTTTGGCTGCTAAAATTTTGGCAGACAATGATATCCCTTACCATTTTGGAGCAGAACTTCTTTCTTTTAGCATTGCTCTTTCCGATCTCAACAGCGCTGTGTCTGAGCTAAGTGTTGCTCAGATTTGGACTTGTGAATCTTTCAAGGGCCCGGCCGATTACGAAATTGTGTAAAGCCATGGCCACTCGATCCACCAAAATTCCGACTGATCGCTCTGAACGTCGAAGGGCAAAGAGACGCGAACGAGCGCATTACCACCAGCATGTGGGCTCGAGAGGAAATTCTCGCTGTCCATATTGCGGTGGAACAATGACTTGGTGTGAATCTTGTCAGATGTGGTCGAGCAATTGCTGCATTGAATATGGCACTTGTCAATGTTCATGAACA
>OEHO01000044.1_pt1 | contig 7363 bp, 9 predicted proteins | sample 1539131 | NCBI WGS metagenome assembly OEHO01 (sample SAMEA4074282, study PRJEB22523) | metagenome | biome: Groundwater | place: Australia | collected 23-Apr-2015
ACGTGTTCAAAATGAAGAGGTTTTAGAATTTTTGAAAGCAAAAGAACAACAAGAAAATTAAATTTTTACCATCATTTTTTAACTTAAATTTAAAGAGGACTTACTCATGAATGAAAATTGGATTGCGCCATCTATTTTGTCTGCGAATTTCGCAAAATTGGGCGAAGAAGTAGACAATGTTTTAAAAGCGGGCGCAGACATCGTGCATTTTGACGTGATGGATAATCACTTTGTGCCAAATTTAACCATTGGTCCTTTGGTGTGTTAAGCGTTACGCAAACATGGCGTGACTGCACCAATTGATGTGCATTTGATGATTGACCCTGTGGATAGAATTATTCCCGATTTTGCCAAAGCTGGCGCGAGCATCATTACTTTCCACCCTGAAGCGTCGGTTCACGCTGACCGCACATTGCAATTGATTAAAGATTGTGGTTGCCAAGCAGGTTTGGTTTTCAATCCTAGCACGCCGTTACATTATTTGGATTACGTCATGGATAAAATTGACATGATTTTGCTTATGTCCGTCAACCCAGGTTTTGGTGGTCAATCGTTTATCCCATCGGCATTAGATAAATTGCGCGAAGTGAGAAAACGTATTGATAACAGCGGTCGTAACATTCGTTTGGAAATCGACGGCGGCGTGAAAGTGGACAACATCCGCGAAATCAAAGCGGCTGGCGCAGACACATTTGTTGCAGGCAGCGCGATTTTTAGCCAACCTGATTACAAAAAAGTTATCGATGAAATGCGTGTTGAATTAGCTAAAGCGGGTTAATCCATGTCAGCGAAATTAGTTGTTTTTGATTTGGATGGAACGTTGATTGATTCTGCGCCTGACTTGGTCGAAGCAGTTAATTTCGCGTTGACGCAACTTGGTAAATCAACGCATTCGCAAGCGACAATCCAACAATGGATTGGCAATGGTGCGGATGTGTTGGTGAAACGCGCATTGCTCAATAATTGGCACGTTGAAAATGAACCTGATGAATTTGAAACGGCGTTTGAATTATTCAAAACCTATTATGCAGAACATGATTGGGTGCATAGTCGATTGTACGAAGGTGTTTTAGAAACCTTGCAACAGCTCAAACAAGCGGATTTTAAATTGGCTTGCGTGACCAATAAAACCGCACGTTTTACTAATCCGTTAATGGTGACAGCGGGTTTAAGTTCGTTTTTCGATTTGATTGTGTCGGGCGATACCTTTTCAAAAATGAAACCGCATCCGTTACCACTTTTAGAAACTGCAAAACATTTTGGCATTGCGCCTGAAAGTGCATGGATGATTGGCGATTCGATTAACGATATTACGGCTGGCAAAAAAGCAGGCTTTAAAACGGTTGCTGTGTCTTACGGTTACGCAGGAAAACATACCATGGCAGATTTAAACGCTGACTACACAGTGAATGCTATGTCCGAAGTTGTAGACATAATGAAACAAAAGAATGCCTGAAATTAGTCGATTTTTAGGAATTGTGATTTCAATGTATTTTGAGGAACACAATCCGCCACATTTTCATGTGCAATACAATGAATACAAAGCCATCGTCGAAATCCAATCTTTGAATGTGTTAGCGGGATATTTACCTGTGAAAGTGCGTGGTTTAGTTGAAGAATGGGCAGAACAACATCAACAAGAATTATTAGAAATGTGGAATTCAAAAGAATTTCACAAAATTAAGCCATTGGTATAAAGATGATTGTCAGTGTGAAAACAGCACGTTATCTCGAAAAATATCGTTTAAATATCGTTTTCGATACAGGCGAATCAGGAGATGTTGATTTAGAAGACCTTATTTTTAAATATGATGTAGCTTTGCCCTTGCGAAATGAGGAATACTTTAAATCTTTTCATTTAGATAGCTGGGCAACTATTGTTTGGGATTGTGGTTTTGATGTCGCACCTGAAACGCTTTATGAAAGAGCAATGACAAATAATCTTTCCAAAAAAATCAAAAATGAAATTTAAAAAAGAATTTGACGTTATCGTCATCGGCGGCGGTCACGCAGGAACAGAAGCCGCGCTTGCGTCGGCAAGAACTGGCGCACAAACATTACTCCTCACGCAAAATATCGACACACTCGGACAAATGAGTTGCAATCCTGCCATCGGTGGCATTGGCAAAGGGCATTTAGTCAAAGAAATTGACGCACTCGGCGGCATCATGGCAAAAGCCATTGATTTGGGTGGGATTCAATTTCGTATTTTGAATGCCAGCAAAGGCCCTGCGGTTCGCGCCACTCGCGCTCAAGCTGACCGTCAGCTTTATAAACAAGCCGTGCGTTATGCGTTGGAAAATCAACCGAATTTGATGTTATTTCAACAAACAGCTTCCGATTTGATTGTTGAAGGCACAAAAGTTGTGGGCGTAAAAACCTTGATGGGTTTGGATTTTTCCGCAAAAGCGGTGGTTTTAACCGCAGGGACTTTTTTAGCGGGCAAAATTCATATTGGCTTAGAAAATTACAGCGGCGGCAGAGCAGGGGACGCGGCTTCGATTGCACTTGCAGAACGGTTACATGAATTGCCGTTGCGAATCGACCGTTTAAAAACAGGTACGCCGCCCCGCATTGATGCGCGAACCATCAATTTTTCAGTTTTGGAATTGCAACACGGCGACACGCCTGTGCCAGTGTTTTCATTTTTAGGAAAACCTGAACAACACCCACGTCAAATTCCGTGTTACATCACCCGAACCAACGAAAAAACCCACGATATTATTCGCAACGGTTTAGACCGTTCGCCACTTTATTCGGGCATTATTGAAGGCATAGGTCCGCGTTATTGCCCATCGATTGAAGATAAAATTGTCCGTTTTGCAGACCGCGATTCGCATCAAATTTTTATCGAACCTGAAGGTTTAAATACCCACGAAATTTACCCGAACGGGATTTCGACCAGCTTGCCGTTTGATGTGCAATATGAATTTGTACGCTCAATGCTCGGTTTTGAAAATGCAGAAATTCTGCGACCTGGTTATGCGATTGAATATGACTTTTTCGACCCGCGTGATTTAAAAAATTCGCTCGAAAATAAACATTTAGACGGGCTATTTTTCGCAGGGCAAATTAACGGCACGACAGGTTACGAAGAAGCCGCCGCGCAAGGTTTGATTGCGGGATTGAATGCCGCACGTTTGACACGCGGACAAGAAAGTTGGTGTCCACGTCGTGACGAGGCTTACATTGGCGTGATGATTGACGATTTGATTACACGCGGCACGCAAGAACCGTATCGAATGTTCACCAGTCGCGCCGAATATCGTTTGTTGTTGCGCGAGGATAATGCCGATTTGCGTTTGACGGAACAAGGACGTGAACTCGGTTTAGTTGATGATGCGCGTTGGCAAGCATTTGAAACAAAACGTGAAAATATCGATAAATTACAAACCGCGTTAAAACAAAAATGGATTCACACCGAAACTGACAATGCTCAAAAAGTCGAACAATTTTGGGGCAAAGCCTTAAACAAAGAAGCAAATTTAACTGAATTATTGCGTCGCCCAGAAGTCGATATTAAAAATTTACTTTCGTTTTTGGAAGGTGAAACGTTTAGCGAAGAGGTCGCAGAACAGGTTGAAATCCAAGCAAAATATCAAGGTTATATTACCCGCCAACAGGCTGAAATTGAAAAAACCATGCGTTATGACCATTTGAAATTACCTGAAACGTTGAATTATAAAGATGTGTCGGGCTTGTCGAATGAAGTCAGCGAAAAATTGCAAAAACAACGTCCTGAAACGTTAGGGCAGGCTTCACGCATTCAAGGCATTACGCCTGCGGCGATTTCGCTATTGCTTGTTCATCTAAAAAAGAAAACGAGTGGAAATTAATACGTTATGACTAACTACAATCAAAAGGATTTTTTATCTTTACCATTGAACAGTAGAACTTGGAATGGATAAAGATGCAATTGAAAAATACACAGATATAGTTTCTGCGATTCGTGTCGAATACTTATCAGAAAACCAAAATTACCCTTGGATAGTTGGATTTTCAGGCGGTAAAGACAGTACATTAGTTGCTCATGCTGTTTTCGATGCGTTGCTTTCTATCGCACCATCAAAACGTATCCGTGATATTCACATTGTTTCAAATGATACCTTAGTTGAAAGTCCGTTAGTAATAAATCATCTCGTCGCCGTTCAAACGGCTATCGAACAAGGTGCAAATAGTTTGAGACTTCCGATTATAGTTGTCACCACTCAGCCTAATCTTGAACAATCTTTTTGGGTAAATTTAATTGGTCGGGGCTATCCAACACCCAATCAAACCATGCGTTGGTGTACAGATCGTTTGAAAATTCAACCCAGTACGCAATATATTTTGGATTCTGTTTCAAAATGTGGGGCGGCAATTGTTTTGTTGGGAGTTCGTTTAGATGAGAGCCAATCTCGCCGAACAAGTATTGAAAAATACCAGAACATCATCGGCAGTAATTTAACGCCACACAATTCATTGCAAGGTGCATTTGTTTATCGTCCAATCGTGGACTTAACAACGGATGAGGTTTGGGAAATTTTGGCTTCTCAAAATCCACCTTGGGGTGGTACACATCGTGGATTGATTCAACTTTATCGTGACGCGGAAGGCGGAGAATGCCCTGTTGTTTTATCAAAAGAAGATGCGCCTGGTTGTGGCACAAATTCAAGTCGTTTTGGTTGCTGGACTTGCACCGTTGTTGATAAAGATAAAAGTCTACAAGGTTTTGTCGATAGCGGTAAGGTAGAATACAACGGTTTAATCGAATTTCGTGATTGGTTGAAATCGATTAGAAATGACTCAGCCATGCGACAAATAAAACGCCGCAATGGGCACATCAGTTTTAATCTTGAAAAAGGTAAACATATTCCAGGACCTTTCACGATAAAAGCACGCGAGTTGATTTTGCAAAAGTTGCTGGAGACACAAAAAAACTATGGTGATTCACTCATCAGCGAAAAAGAAATTCAGATTATTCGCAGAATTTGGACAGAAGACATACTAAAAGGTCAACTATGAACGAAACGGATGACTTGCCACTTTGGCAAAATGAAAATGCTCACATTGTTTTAAAGGAATTAACAGCAAAACATCTGGTACCAACCGATGTATTGAAGAAATTAGTTGCTATTGAAAAACAACATCAGCACAGAGAACGAGCGCGTGGAATTTATGACGATTTTGACAATGCGTTTGAGAAAATGGACTGATTTATGTGGATAGAAAAAATTGAATTGACCAACTTTAAAGCGTACAAAAATCAAGTTTTTTCATTTAAAAAACCAGAAAATGGACGGAATTTAGTTCTAATTGGAGGGATGAATGGATTTGGAAAAACAACGTTATTGGAAGCGTTATATTTGTGTTTTTACGGTGAAGATGCAACAACCTACCATTTGGCAAAAGCAGGATTAAGAAGTAGTAATTCATACGCAAAATTTTTAGAAGGTGCATTGCACGGAAAATCATCCAAATCTGATCAAATGCGAGTAACAGTTAGATTTATGGAGGATAACAATCACGGTTATGAAATAACAAGAACATGGTTTTTTAATCGTAAAGGTTTATTAGAAGATTGTGACGTTCGATTAAGTGAAATTGAAAATGGCATTTCTAAGCCATTAAATTCAGAAAACGAATTAACTGATGTTCTGGAAATTTATGCAGTACCTGCCAATTTAGCTCCATTTTTCTTTTTTGATGGTGAAGAAGTAAAAAAACTTGCCGACCAAGATAGAAATGGTTGGATTAAACAAGGAATGGAGAGTTTGATGGGAGTAGTTTTATTAAAAAAACTACAAGATCGCCTTCGTCAATATCAAAATAATCGACGTTTAGGTCAAAGTGTTGATCGTTCAAAATTAGATTTAATGCTTGCGTCTTTAAATGAAAAAATTGAACAACAAGAGCAATTGCAAAACAATTTGTTCATTTGCAATGAAGAAATCGCTCACAAACAAACACGACGAGATGATGTTCAACAAAAGTTAATGTCTTTAGGCATTGGTTCATACAATGTAAAAAGCGTTGAAGATATTTTGAAGGAAGAAGCAACTCAAAAGCAGGCAAAAATAAATTGTGAAAAAATGTTGGAAACCTTGCTTGCTGATAAATTGCCATTTCACCTCGTTTCCAGTCAGTTAATGGAATCACTTAATGCTAGATTTTCAAGTGAAAAAGTAAGGCTTGATTGGGATAATCAAAAACAGGAATTAGAACCAAGAAAAGAAAATTTTTCACAGGCTTTTTTGGCGACCGACTTTATAAAAAAAGTGCTTACTTTAAATCAAGATTTTGAAAATAATTTAACAGTTTGCATTTCCCAAGCATGGGAAGCACTTTATTTCCCTAAGCCAGAAGGTTGTGCAGATATGGTTTTACATAATTATTTGGAATCTAAACAACGTCAACGATTGGAAAATTCTTTTTCTAATGTTCAAATTAGCGCGAATCAAATTCGTCAGTTAGTAACGCTGAAGAAAGAAATTGATACACGACTTGCTGAATTAAAAATGCGCCGCATCAAATTAGAAAGTATTGATAACGATGGCACATTGCAAAAACTTAATGAGCAGTTAGCAGAAGTTCAATCTGAACTTGACCAACTTAACAAACAACTCGGTGATTTGGAACGTCAAAATACGGCTTTGGATGCTGTAATCAAACAAGACCGTGCCACTTATGAACGCGAAAATGATAATTACATTCGAACAGAGCCGTCTAAATCTAACGCAAATAAAGCGCAAAAAGTTATCCAGTTAATTGACGAATTGTTACCACGATTGTTTGCCTTGAAAACAGAAGAGCTTTCACAAGCTGTCACACGTCGTTACAAACAACTGGCTCACAAACAGCAAATTAGTAGTGTTTCTATTGAAATAGATGGAATTTGTCGATTACACACTGAAGACGGCGAAGAGATTAAATCCGATAAGTCAGCTGGTGAAAATCAGATTTTTGCGACGGCTTTGTTTGCAGGTTTAGCTGAAGTATCTGGTTATCACATTCCTTTAGTTGTTGACACACCAATGGCTAGACTGGATAGCCAACATCGTAAAAACTTACTTGATTATTGGTGTTCAGACTCAGAACGACAGGTAATTTTACTTTCACAAGATGAGGAAGTAGACGAAGAACTTATGAAAATGATTAGCCCTAATCTTTGTAAAACTTATTTGCTCGAATCTACATTAGTTGAAGAAGGTTTTTATAGAACAGTTGCAAAAGAAAACGCTTATTTTGGAGGTAAATCATGACTGAAATTGAAACTACTAAAGTTTGGTTAGCCAATTTCACCACCAGTGCTGATGCTTCAAAATTGAGCAAAGACTTTTTAGAGCATTTAGGTTTTAGCTCAAATTACCAATCTGCCCGTTTA
>OEHO01000045.1_pt1 | contig 7274 bp, 4 predicted proteins | sample 1539131 | NCBI WGS metagenome assembly OEHO01 (sample SAMEA4074282, study PRJEB22523) | metagenome | biome: Groundwater | place: Australia | collected 23-Apr-2015
TCGCTTCTGCGTCAACAGCAACGCCCATAGTGGTTGTTTTAGTCAGTTTTGTTCCTTTGACGTTATCGACGCATGAGTATTCAATTTCACTAATTATGGCAGGTAATAGTGCTTTAAATGGTTTTGCATTTTTAGCTCTTGAAATCGTTCCGGTATGTTTTGATACCACATGCACATCGTCAAAATGCGTACATGGACTATTCCCAGACAGTAATTCTTTAGGATTTTTTGACGTTTTATCTAACATTTCTTGACTGACTTCATCGATTTCAAACGTTGAGACATCAGACTGAGCCGCGTCTTTTTTCTCATCGGTGGTTTGTTCGACTTTTTGAATAGTCTCAGTTGCTTTAACTGTTTCAACCGTATCAATGCTGGGAACAACATCAACGGATTCACTGATGGTGTAATATTCAAAGAAAATCATCACGGGAAGTAACATAACGGTTATTTGTATTAACAATACCCCATTTTTCTTAAAAAATTTTTCTAACATTGCTTGCATCTCGACGTTTACATTGAAATATTACAGTCCATTTTTGAGGTTTTATTCAAAGTTGTTTTTCAGTTGTTAATAGTTGTTCAAGTTGTGGAGGCAATGGAGCTGTGATTTTCATAGATTCGCCCGTAATCGGATGAGAAAATGTCAGCGTTTTAGCATGTAAGAACATCCGTTTGTAACCTTTGTGTTTAAATTCTAAATTTATGTCATCGCGCCCATAACGCGCATCCCCAATAATGGGATGCCCTAAATGCGCGGCATGAACCCGAATTTGATGTGTACGACCAGTTTTCGGTGCTGCTTCCACTAAAGTTGAATCTTGAAAAGCCGTTAAACGGGTAAAAACCGTTTCAGCTTCTTTACCCGCTGAACTCACTGTTACCATGCGTTCACCACCTTTAGCAATATTTTTAAGCAACGGCGCATTGACGACTAATTTTTTCTTTTTCCATTGCCCAGAAAGTAATGCCACATAGGTTTTATGAATATGATTATCTCGAAAAATGGCATGAAACGCGCGTAAGGCACTGCGTTTTTTGGCGATAATTAAACAGCCGGACGTATCTTTGTCTAATCGATGCACAAGTTCTAAAAAATGCGCCTCAGGACGTAATAAACGCAAACCTTCAATAATTCCCGAACTCACGCCACTACCGCCATGCACTGCAAAACCAGCGGGTTTATTGACAATCAAAAAGCCATCGTCTTCGTACAAAATGCTGTGTTGCAACGCATCTTTTAAATTCGTTGGCACAAAAACATCTTCGCTACGTTCGGCAATACGAACCGGTGGAATTCGCACAATATCGCCAGTAACTAATCGATAGTTCACATCGACACGCCCTTTATTGACGCGCACTTCACCTTTGCGGACGATACGATAAATACGGCTTTTTGGCACGCCTTTTAAACGAGTGATTAAAAAATTGTCAAGCCGTTGATCATTATTTTCGTCTGTAATTTCGATTAAAACGACTTTTGTTGGTAACGGATTTTGTTCTGCATTCATTAAGTAATTTGAAATTTAACTAATTAAGATTAAAGCTCGATTCGCACGCCCAGTTCGACCACTTTTTCAACGGGAATTTTGAAAAAAGCAATTGCGCTGCTAGCGTTATGAAACAAGAAAAGAAATAAACTGCGTCGCCAGACCGGCATTTTGCTACGGCGTTTAAACGTAATATGTTCATTGCCGACGAAAAACGATACATTCGACATATCAAGATTTAACCCTTTTTTGCTTGCCAAACTCAGTGCATAACGCACATCAGGGCTTTCTTTAAAGCCAAAATACAATTTGACGCGATAAAATTGCCCTTGACTACCAAAAGAACGAATTTTAATTTGCTGGTCTTCGTGATCGACATAAGGTTCATCGGTAGTCACAATGGTCAAGACAATAATATTTTCATGAACAACGTGATTGTGTTCTAAGTTGTGCAATAACACTTGTGGGATACCGTGTAGATTTCGCGCTAAATAAATCGCGGTACCTTTAACAGTTACTAATTCATGCGTATTTATTTTTTCTTCTAATTCTTCAAAAGACACTTTTTTATCGTCGATGGCTTCAGCAAGCACTGCTCGACCTCGAATCCATGTGGTCATAAGTAAAAATAATATGCCGCCCACAGCCAAAGGCAACCAGCCGCCAGAGAGAATTTTCAAGCTGTTTGATGATAAAAATATTGAGTCAACCATCATAAACAATCCTAAGAAGGAATAGCTTATAACAGGATTCCAACGCCATAACGCATGTATGACGATAAATGACAAAATTGTATCAATCATCATTGTACCTGTTACCGCAATACCATAGGCAGAGGCTAAATTTGATGACGATTCAAAACCTAGCACCAACACAAATACGGCAAACATTAACATCCAATTTACGGTTGGCACATAAATTTGCCCAATTTCACTGTCAGAGGTGTGCGTTACATTCATGCGTGGGCAATAACCTAATTGAATTGCTTGTTTTGTAATGGAAAATGCGCCTGAAATGACGGCTTGTGAGGCAATAACAGTTGCCAGTGTTGATAAAATTAACATGGGATACAATGCCCACGATGGCGCAAGTAAATAAAACGGATTTTCAATGGCTTCTGGATGTTGAAGTAGCAACGCACCTTGTCCGAAATAATTACATAACAATGCAGGAAAAACGAAACCAAACCATGCAAAACGAATTGGCCTTAAACCGAAATGTCCCATATCGGCATATAACGCTTCAGCCCCTGTCATAACAAGAACGACTGAACCCATGATTAAAAACCCTTTTGCCCCCAATTCACCTAATAAATGCGTGGCATAATAGGGATTGATAGCCATTAGCACTTGCGGCTGTTGCATAATTTGATTTAATCCTAAAACGGCTAATGTCGTAAACCAAATCATCATGATTGGCGCGAACATTTTACCCACTTTTGCCGTGCCTTTTTCTTGAATCAGAAACAATAAGGCTAAAACGACTAGCGTAATCGGAATGACAAAATGTTCTAATTTTGGCGCGATAACTTGTAACCCCTCGACCGCACTTAATACGGAAATTGCAGGGGTAATGACACTGTCACCATAAAATAACGTCGCGCCCAAAATCCCCATTGTAATAATGAGTTGTTTTTTATTCGGATTATTTTTAGTGGCTAGCAATGCCAAAGCCGTTAACGCCATCACGCCGCCTTCACCTTTGTTATTTGCCCGCATAATGAGAATAGCGTATTTAAGCGCAACCACTAACATGAGTGACCAAAAAATCAGGGATAGCACCCCCAAAATATGCGATGAATCCATGGTTAGATGTTCGCGGAAAATTTCTTTTATCGAGTATAACGGACTGGTTCCAATATCACCGAAAACCACACCAATACTTCCAGCGGTTAAAGTGGCAAGTTGTTTATTATTGTGTTGTTTGGTTTGATTTAACATAATTTAAAAATAACGTCCGTTAATTAGAAAATGTGCGGCAATACTGCCCAAAAAGCCAAGCGCAATGACAGGTGTCCATTTTAAATGTTGCGTAAAATTGTAAATGCCTTTTGCTTGTCCCATTAAACCTACGCCAGCAGCTGAACCAACCGCTAATAGACTGCCACCAACCCCCGCAGTCAATGTAACCAGCAACCATTGTCCTTCCGATATATCAGGGTTCATCGTTAAAACCGCCAACATGATAGTGCCGTTATCGACAAATGCGGATGCAACACCTACTAATATATTTGCAGTAGTTGGATCAATTGCCCCATATAAATGATGCGATGCAAATGTTAAATAACCAATGAAACTTAACCCCCCAACCGCAACCATGACACCATAAAAAAATAACAGCGTATCCCACTCTAAATTGGCCACTTTTTGGAATACGTCAAAACCTTGTTCTCTAATCGAATCACGTTCTGTAATAGAGGCGGTTGCCACATTAACGGAATCATTTTGAATAGGTAGCCCAACTTTCTTTTGTAAGTAATAACTAAAAAATTGTAAATATGTTAATCCCAACATCATGCCCGCTGCCGGAGGTAAACTTAGGAAATTTTCAAAGCATGCTGATGTGATAATAGTTAGTACAAATAATCCGATGATAATAAAACCACCACGTTTCACTGCTTGCACTTCTAATACCGCTACGGGTCTTTCCTTAGAAATACCAAAATTCATGATGGCAGCAGGCAATGCAAAATTGATAACTGCAGGAATCAATAAACTAAAAAAATCACCAAATGGCACCACCCCTTTTTGCCAAACAAGCAACGTCGTAATATCGCCAAACGGACTAAATGAACCACCCGCATTAGATGCCACAACAACATTGATGCAGGATAATGTCACAAAACGAGGATTGTCTTTGCCCATCGCCAAAATCACAGACCCCATTAACAATGCTGTAGTGAGATTGTTACAAGCAGAAGAAATAAAAAACGCTTGAATACCAGTAAGCCAAAATAACTGGCGATAAGTAAAGTTTTTACTTAACAACCAAACCCGCAAACTATTGAAAACGCCACGATCTTCCATAGCATTTAAATATGTCATTGAAACCATAATGAACAAAAATAATTCGGCATAGCCTTCAAGTGAAGCACGAAATGCAATGCCCGCTTGTTCACTCAAACCATTATTTGTGTAAACAACAGCAATCAATAGCCAAATCAAACTTGCCGCAAAAACCATCGGTTTTGATTTTCGTAATTCAGTAACTTCTTCAATCATTGCTAACATATAAGCAAGCGCAAAAAAAACCAATGCGGCATAGCCAGCCCAATGCGTCGTTAAATCCAGTTGAGAATTTGCAGTTTCTTGAGCAAAACTTAATGAGGGTAAAAGCGTTAAAAAGATTAAAACAAAAAAATGATACGCACGGAAAATGAGAAGTTTTTTCATATAACTTTGTTAAAACGTTATTTAAAGATGTTTATTTATTGGCGTATTCTAACTGCAACTTGTTCGATAATGATAATTTATCCCCCATTGCGTATTAACTTCAAATTGAAGTCAATCCATAAGATTGTTATAGTGACGACGTTTTAATCGAACTTGAAAATCGCCGCCGCTAAAACAACGGCAACATTTTGGCGATGATTAAAATAGCGACTTTGAGACGCTCTAAAGCTCACACCGAATTTAGGGTTCATCGTTCGACCCAAGACGAACGTTTTCAAATACCTGCCTGACTTTTTTTGCCTGACTAACCCGCTTAAACGATTATCTACCCGCAACATACCTCTCGTTTTTAATACGAGAGAAAAATAAACGCCGCCTAGATAACAATGCCGTTTTGTCAAATCGGATTGTTTAGTCACACGCAAATGCAGCGCAGGTCACAACAAGGAATAACTGCATGAAAAGAATGCTAATCAATGCTACGCAAGCTGAAGAATTGCGCGTGGCTTTAGTTGATGGTTACAAACTTTATGATTTTGATATTGAAATACCTTCTCAAGAACAAAAAAAATCAAATATTTACAAAGGAATCATCACGCACATCGAAGCCAGTTTAGAAGCGGCTTTTGTGAATTATGGCGCGGAAAAACATGGTTTTTTACCGTTTAAAGAAATCGCTCCGTTATACCGCCGCTCTGTTCCTGAAATCGAAACACAACAAGAAGGGAAGAATGCCCCGCGTCGTCCAGCCGTAAAAGATTTAATTCGTGTTGGACAAGAAGTGATTGTGCAAATCGAAAAAGAAGAACGCGGAAACAAAGGCGCGGCGTTGACGACTTACGTCAGTTTAGCAGGAACATATTTGGTGTTAATGCCCAATAATCCTAAGGCGGGCGGCATTTCACGTCGAATTGAAGGCGAAACCCGTAACGAATTACGCGACGCGATGCAAGCCTTAGATATTCCTGAAAATATGGGATTGATTGTCAGAACCGCCGGTTGTGGCAAAAACGTCGAAGAATTGCAGTGGGATTTGAATTATTTATTGCAATTGTGGGATGCCATTGAACGTTCAGCAACGCAACAAGCCGCGCCATTTTTAATGTTTCAAGAAAGCAACGTCATTATTCGCGCATTACGCGACCATTTACGCAATAACATTGATGAAATTCTCATCGATGACCCCGAAGCATACCAATTGGTTAAAAGTTTTTTAAAACAAGTTATCCCTGACTTCTTATCAAAAATAAGACTTTACAAAGACCCGATACCGCTGTTCAACAAATACCACATCGAATCCCAAATCGAAATCGCGTATAACCGTGAAGTGTCATTGCCTTCCGGGGGTTCGATTGTCATTGACCATACCGAAGCCTTAACGTCCATCGATATTAACTCCGCACGCGCCACAAAAGGCAGTGATATTGAAGAAACGGCTTTCAATACGAACATCGAAGCAACAGACGAAATCGCTCGCCAATTACGTTTACGCGATTTAGGTGGTTTGTTTGTCATTGATTACATTGACATGGCATCAACCAAACATCAACGTATGGTTGAAAATCATTTGCGCGAAGCGATAAAAATCGACCGCGCACGAATTCAAACCGGACGGATTTCACGTTTTGGTTTACTCGAAATGTCGCGGCAACGCATGCGTCCGTCATTGGGCGATTCAAGCCAGCTCACTTGTCCGCGTTGCAAAGGGCAAGGCATGATTCGTAACGTCGAATCTGTTGCATTATCCGTGCTGCGAATTATCGAAGAAGACGCGATGAAAAAAGGCGTGGAAAAAATCATCGCGCATTTACCTATCGAATGTGCCGCTTTTTTGTTGAACGAAAAACGTAGCGTGATTGAACGCATTGAAAAACGTTTGAAAGTTGGCATCGTTATTTTACCGAGCAAACATTTAGAAACACCTGCCTACGACATTGAATTGATTCGTGAACGCGATTATCACGAAGAAAAAAGCAGTTACTTGCAAATTAAAGCCGAAACAGTCAGTGTGCCTGATTTTGTTCAACACGTTAAACATCAAGTCACAGAAGCCAAGCCTGCGGCGGTAACGGAATTTTTACATGATTCTCCTGCGCCGATGCTTCATAGGAATGAAGCGGCGACACTAATTAAACGTTTTAGGCAAAAATTAACGAAATCGCTAACAGATAGCAACGAACCTGAAATAGAAATCGAATCGCTCGATAAATCACCTGTGAAGAATGCGTTAGAAGAAGATGCCACAACCTCTCCAGACGTTGTGAGTGTGCCAAAGGGGCGTAATAATCGGCGTAATAAAAATCAACGTAATCAAAGACGTAACAGAAAAGAACAAAGTGCGCGTGCTGCAATAGCTACAACTGAAGAAACAGAATCCACATCAACGTAACCG
>OEHO01000046.1_pt1 | contig 7129 bp, 8 predicted proteins | sample 1539131 | NCBI WGS metagenome assembly OEHO01 (sample SAMEA4074282, study PRJEB22523) | metagenome | biome: Groundwater | place: Australia | collected 23-Apr-2015
TGACCTCATGGTGTTCTTCGTCATCTTCATGACGATGGTGGTCCTCGCGATCATGCGACGGCTGCCGGACCCGTGGGCGGTGAAGCACTACGTCAGCGCGTTGAACGACCGCGGTGGGAACATCATCGTCCTCTCGCTGTTGACGATGTGGTTCTTCTCCGTGTCCGTCAGGATCTTCTACTACGCCTTTGAGCTGCTCTCTCAAAAGAAGCTGGAGGCGGACAACGCCATTCTGCTGATGAGCGTGCAGTTCGTGACCAGCAGCGCGTTCGGCGGATCATTTGGCGCGCTGCTTAAGACCATGACCGGCTCTGACTCCATGGCCCGCGGCGGTGACGTTAAGCCCATCGTGCCGATACATACCCCTCTGCCGCCGACCGCGCCGTTCATCCCCCCGCCCTCGACCAACTCAGCTAGCGTCACCGTCACGTCGCCGACCGACACGACGAAGGAGTAAAGGATTTTCATGCACGTAAGCTTGACGATCGTCCTGACGAGGTCCTATGGGAATGGGAGAAGAACGGAAGGCCTGGGAACGTGTGCACACCTACATCGCGCTGGTGACCTTGGTCATCACCATGGGCGCGATCGTGTGGAAGGCGGGGGGCACGGACGCGGGAACAGAAAGTCGTATCATTCACCTTGAGAACGACATGCGTCGGGTCGAGGCGGAGTACGCGAGAAAGGACGTGATCGAGGAGCGGTTAAAAAACATCCAGGAGAGCATGGCCAAGATCGAGCGGTCCCAGGACGCTGAGACGAGGATCCTGGAAGACTTCTCAATGTCCATGCGGAAGGCAAGGAGCAAGGAATAAAGGAGCTGGTATGCTTGACAACCTTTCGTTAAACGACAAGGTAAAGCTTTTGGCGCCTTGGTTTGTCCTGGTGCTTGAGATCGTTCTCTGCACCTTCTACGTTAACCACCAGCTTAACGTGGTCGCGAACAAGATCGTGTTGGTCAACACGCAGCAGCTGACTGAGGTAAAGATCCTGAACGAGAAGATCATGGAGATGGAGAACAAGATCTTAGACGACCGTCTTCGTCAAATGGAGGGCCGGCTGAGCGGCATCCAGAAGGAGGCCGCGGGCAACCAAGAGTCCATCAAGCGGTTCAAGAACGAGGTCAAGAACGAGGTCAAGCGTGAGGGGAAAAAGTTTTGAACATCTCGATCTCGGTCGAGAAGCAATGCCTCGTGATCAAGATTCCGCTCAAGCTCTCGTATGAGGTCATCAAGACGGAGCTGGCGGCCGGCGGCATGGTCCTGCCGAGGCTCACCCCGCGGGAGCGCGAGATCCTCAAGCTGGTCTTCAACGGGACGCTGGCCGCCAAGGAGCTTTCAACCGCCACCGCGTTGAGCGTCAGGACGGTCAAGTTTCACCTCAGCCAGATCTACAGGAAGTTTGGCGTCCTGGGACGGGCTGAGCTGATCTCAAAGTTTGCGATCCTGAAGTCGGAGCACTTGCTGTAAAATTAACTTCTGAAAGGAAACATAATCATGAGCTCAAGACGTGAGTTCGTCGGCCACCTGGTCGGGGGCGCCGCGGCCACCGCGCTGCTCGCCACCGCGGGTCTTGCCCTGGGAGGTTGCCCGAAGGTTGAAACGGTCATCTCAGACCTGCAGCGCTGGATGCCGGTCGGCCTGCAGGCGTTCGCCGGGGTCGTCGCCATCATCAACCCGCTCGCCGGGAGCGCGCTGGCCCTCGCCGTGGTCGCTTCTAAGGCCGTGTGGACGGACGTGTCCGCCGCCATCGCCGGTTACGAGAACGCACCGGCCACCGGCAAGGACACCTGGCTGCACAAGATCCAGACGGTGCTCGGTCAGCTGATCGTCTCGCTGCCGGACATCATCAAGAACGTCGGCGCCAACGTGCCGGCGCTCAGCACGATCACCGCGGCCCTCAACCTGATCATGAGCACAGTGAGCACGATCGACGCCAGCCTCGGCGGCGTCCCACCCGTGGTCGCCGGCGCAGCGCCCCGCGCCGTGGTCACCGGCAAGCAGTTCAAGAGCCAGTTCAATCAGATCGTGATCAACGGAGGCTACCCGCAACATGCCATTTAAGTTCGGCAAGCTGCCGGCTGAGCGGTCCATGAAGACGCTCAGCCTCAGCAACTACATGAAGGCCAGCGTGGTGCCGTTCCCGCCGACGTGCGCGTGGGAGCGGCCCCTGCTGGATTACCAGATGCTGGGCAACGACGCCGTGGGCGACTGCACGATCGCCGCGGTGGCCCATGACCTGATGGTGAAGGCCAGCGTCGCGCACGCGGGGGACCCGCCGTTCAGCTTCACGACCGACGCGGTGCTCAAGGAGTACTCCGCGATCACCGGCTTTGACCCGGTCACGGGGGCCAACGACAACGGCGCCAGCCTGCTGGTGGTGCTCAACCGTTACGCCAGCGTCGGCATCTTCGGGCAGAAGCTTGACGGCTTCGTCAGCCTGGACGTGCAGAACATCGACCACGTCAAGGCCGCCACGTACCTGTTTGGCGGCGTCTACCTCGGGTTCAACGTGCCGGTCAGCGTGCTGAACAACCCGGCCAACAAGAGCTGGCGGCTCGTGCCGGGCGACAAGCCCAGCAACGAGGGCCACTGCGTGATCTCCTGCGGCTACGGGCGCGCCGGCAACCGGCACATCAGCTGGGGCTCCGCGGACTACACCATGTCGTGGGACTTCTGGCAGCAGTACGTGGACGAGGCCTACGCCCTGGTGTCCAAGACGTGGATCAGGCAGAGCGGGCTGTCTCCGACGGGGGTGGACCTGAACGGTCTGCTGCTCGACCTTCACAACCTGGAGCACGCATGAACCAATTGAGTGAAGCTCGGCTAGCTGAGGTGCACCCTCGGCTAGCCGACAAGATCAGGACGCTGGCGGACATGATCTTGCAGGAGAGCTACGAGCTCCGGGTCACCCAAGGCTTTCGGACCTGGTCGCAGCAGCACACCTTGTGGTTGCGCGGCCGCGCGCCGTTGGCGGAGGTCAACCTGGCGTTTTTTAAGGCGGGGTGGGCCGCGCTGACCGACCATGAAAACTTCAAGGTGACCAACGCGGACGCCGGCTACAGCTGGCACAACTATGGCCTCGCGGTCGACGTCGCGCCGTTCAAGGACGCCGTGCCGGACTGGAACGAGCGTGACACGATCTGGATGAAGATCGTCAACGCCGGCGAGAGCCTGGGGCTCCGCAGCGGCATCAGCTGGAAAGATGAGCCGCACTTTGAGTACACGGGGGTCTACGGGCCGGAGCCCACTGATGACGTCAGGACGTTGTACCTGGCGGCCAACGACAACGGCAGCGGCTCGCAGGCGGTCTGGGACGCCGCGCAGCTCAGCGTCTAAAGTTCGGACATCTCGCCCTGGGACCCACGCCCCGTGAGCTTGAGCCCGATCCACTGGGAGACGTTGCCGATCTTGTGCTCCGTGAACTTCTTGTTCCGGAGCTCCGCGGTGAACCACTTGTTGCTGGGCGGGTTCTTGATGCCGTTCTCGCGGCACCACAGGGAGAAGGCGTAGTACAACTGGCGTGAGGTCACGGTGTATTTGTTCGCGTCTCCGAGCTCGCACGCCTCCGCGAGGAATTGTCCCAGGGTGTCCATCCGGTGCTCAAGGTCAGCCCTCGCATGTAGCACCTTTTCCGGCGGCGCTAGGCCGTTCCGTTGCCACTCTAGGCATGCCTTAACGCTACGGGCGAAGATCCCCTCAAGCTCCCCCATGAGCCTAAGGCGCAGGTTGCGGTCAACCTTGTTGTCCGGGATGCGGTAGTCAAAGGCGATGTAGTGCAACCGGTCCCAGAGGGAGTGCGTGGACTCCTGGATGGGCGGCACGTGGTTGGTGACCAGCATCAACTTGAAGATGGGCCTGAACTGAAATTCTTTCGCGTAGAGATGGCGAGCGCGGATGGCGTCGCCGCCCGTCAGCTCCTTGATGGCCGCGGTGTCCAGCGGGGCCCGGTCGTCCGCCTCCGAGGCGACCACCAGGCGGGCGCCGCTCAGGTGCGCCACGTCGTCGTTTGCCCCGCCCACGGTGCTCTTTCTCAGGAAGGTGTTGAACCTGGCGCGTTGCGCGTAGCCGCCCTCCTCGGCCCCCATGACGGCCTGCAACGTTTCAACGAAGGTGGTCTTGCCGTTGCGGCCGCCGCCGTGCAACAAGAAAAACGCCCGCTCGGTGGTGTCTCCGGTCAAACAGTAACCGATCACCCGCCACATGTACGCGGTCATCTCGTCGTCAAAGCACATGATCTCCCTGAGAAACTGCTCGAACACCGGGCACCGGGCGTGGGCGTCATACCTGATGCCGGTGCTGCGGGTGATCCAGTCGCCAGGCTGACCGTCACGGAGGTCCCCGGTGCGAAGGTCCACGATGCCATTCTCACACGCCAGCAGGTACGGGTCACGGTTGAAGAGGTGCCCGTGCTGCTTCAGCCGGCGCTGCGCGAACTTGTTTATCTGGTCGATGCGGTGCCCGTCCCCGCTCTGGATCGCCCACTTGACCGCGGCCGTCTGGAGCTTCGCGTCCGGCAACGGGTTCGCGGTGGCGCGGCGCAGCAGCTCCTTGGAGACGTCCTCGCAGGAAAATAAAAGATCCAGGTCCGCGTTCTCCTGCCAGCGGTGGCAGTTCCACATCAGCCACTCCTTGCGGTCCAGGTTGTAGCAGAACCGCGGCCCGTTGAGCTGCACGAAGATCTCGGCGTTCGCCACGTCGTTGCGGCCCTCGCGCAGGGTACCGTCCAGGTCCGGGTCGTACAGGGCCGTGGCGGCCTTGATCGCGAAGTTGATCGTCCGCTGCCCGTAGGTGTCGGCGCCGCGGCGTTCGTCCCACTTTGGGCGCATGAGGCGTGAAATTCTGAAAAGTCGATCGATTCGATCAGCGTCACCTCGCGTCCAGTAAGCCAAGATGCTGCACAGCGCGGCGTCAGACAGGCTGTGGTCCGTCACGTCCTCTGCGTTCCACAGCTTGAGGAACTTCACGCCGTTCGCAGCGCTGGTCGCCTTGGCGATCAGGTCGTCATCTGAGATCAACCGGACCCGGGCCAGCTTGGGGTCCGCCTCAAGCGTGGCCGGCTCCGGCTTCTTCTCCTCCTCTACTCCGAAGACCAGGGCGTAGAGGTCCGCCAGCTCGGCCTGGCGTGGGCTGACCGGCGCTTGGCGGATCACGTCCCCGGTGATGGTCGCGTACTGGCCAAACGAGTAGATCTCGATCTTGCCGCGGCGCTTGCTGCTGCCGACCGGATCCGCCTCGATCAAGATCCTAATGCCGGTGCCGCTCGGGCTAACCTCCGTGTAGCTGTCAAGCTTGCTGATGATCTCCTGGGCCCAGTCACCGATCTCACCGGTCGCCGGGTCGCGGGCGTCATCCAGGTCGATGAACGTGAACGGGTCCTGCACGCTGAACTCAAAGCCCAGCCCCGTGATCGACCCCTCCCGCTCAAAGAGGCTCAACGCCTCGTCATACGTTCCCCACGTGGTGGGCGCGTTGGACTTCGCCTCCCGCCCCGTGTTGGGATTTATCGGAATCTTGCTAAACTTGCCGCGTTCCGGCTTCCATTCGGCTTGCCAACATACCCACTGAGGCAGACGCTTGATCGCCTCCGGGATGTTGCTGAACTTCTCGGCAACGCACCGTTCATACTTCTTCGGGCTCTTTTCGCTGTCAGGCGGCATGGGTGGAGGACCTTTCAAAGCTCCCTTCTTAAAATTTCTTCTTTCAACAGCGCTCCTTTCTGTGCCTCGGGCGGGGTTCACACCCGCACCCTCCACGCGACCAGACGTGGACGCTCTGCGTTAAGCTACCGAGGCCCAGGGTTTTGGGTTGATTACAGCTCTGTCTGCGTGTGCTCGTCGTGCGGCGGCTGCTCGAGGTCCTCGCGCAAGCGCCCTTCCTGCTGAGCCTGGTTCACGCTGTCAAACATCTGCTTGACCAGCGACAAGGTCGCCTCCGGCACCCAGCCGGCGTTCCTCACCACCGGGGTGAACCACTCCTGCCCCGTCTGGTTCTTTTGCGTGGCGCTGGTGAACTCGTACACGCCGGTGAACATGCTCTTCCGCCGGATGCTCATCAGGCTGTTCCACGCGCTGGCGACCTTCAGCCCCGTGCTCTTGAAGCTGACGACCAACAGCCCGCCGGGCCCCGGCCGCTCTTCAGGCGCCCAGGCGATCGCCGGGTAGTTGAAGAACTTGTTGCACGACGGCCGAACGTTGTTGATGAACTGCGCCATCGGGCACGTCTCGCAGTTGCCGCCGGGGTCCCCCACGCCGGTCTTAAAGTCACGGGCTTGGCAGACGATGCCGCCGCCCTGCTCGATGGGGGTGAACCGGATGCGCGTCTTGTAGAACAGGAGGGGGACCACAAACACGCGGTTGCCGTAGCGCTCCCCCGTGATCGTGTTGAAGTAGTCGCCCTCCTCCAGGCCGTCGATGTACTTGGAGTCGGTCCTCTTTCTCTGCGGCGTTTGCGACTGGCAGAGGCCCAGCCGCGGCAACGTTATGTCGCCGCGTTCCATGCCCTCGAAGCCAAGCATGCCGACCTCCTCCTTCAGGTAGTCCGGCACGCCCTCAATCGCCTGCTGAGGCTTAACGATGATTTCGTCCTTCTTTGCTGTCATCTTAGATTCTCCTTTTAGAATTTTACGGCTACTGCGTTAACGCTGACCCTTTTGGAAACGGCCTCGACTCGAAAGATCCAAAGGCCAAGAACCTTTCGATTAGCTTCAACGTGCAGTTCAGGCCGCACGTGTGCACCCGGTTGGGCTTGACGGCCTCATCCATGGAGAACGGAAGCATGGCGATCCCCTTGGTGGTCTCGTCGGCGTTCCACTCCCACAGCACGAACCAATGGTTGCTGTCAAGCCGACGATCCTTGCCGCAACCATCGCAAACGAACGGATTTGATCCGAACGCCACGGTCAGCCTCCGTTCCTCGCCCCGCGGAATCGCAGCCCGGTCTTCAAGAACACCTTGACGCCCGGCATCACGTCCTTGCCCTCTTCCAGCAGCGTGCGGACCAGCCCCTTCAGGGTCTGCGGGTTGATGGACAGTAGCTGCTCCTGGTTGGTGTCCTTGACCCACTGAATGACGGCGTTGCGGTCCTCCGTCGCCGGGTAGATGTCGTCCTGAAGATAAAGCGACGCGCCC
>OEHO01000047.1_pt1 | contig 7112 bp, 13 predicted proteins | sample 1539131 | NCBI WGS metagenome assembly OEHO01 (sample SAMEA4074282, study PRJEB22523) | metagenome | biome: Groundwater | place: Australia | collected 23-Apr-2015
TCTCAAACTTGTCATATTGGAAAATGACATCAAATCAGTTAACATTCCTTTGATTGGTGGAAAGAATGGACGCCGTGGCCCCTATGGGAAGGTCATAGGATTTACGCCACCCCCAGAACGGGAAGAAATCAAGAGGATACTTGAAACGGAACTGAAACCGTTTGCTGAAAAATTTAAGGTGGAGATTACGCTATGTCTTCCTGATGAAGCCCCGAAGAAACAAGAAATGACACTGGACGCATTCGCATGAGAACATTAAAGTTTAGAGCTTGGGATAGTAAAAACAAAAAGTTTCCGTTCGTGGGTTTCCACATTATCGGAGAATGCACGGCATTTGATTTGATAAATCAGTATCGGTTGGAAGAACTGAACGATTTAGAAGTGACTCAATTCACAGGATTAAAAGACGTGAAGGGCAACGACATTTATGAAGGTGATATTGTTAAAGCAAATCCCGGCGCTAAGTTCAATGTTGAATTCATAGACGCTTCTTTCGTTCTGACGTTCGATGGCAATAAACACGAATACAACACATTGGCTGATTCGTTGGTTAAAGCTTGCAAGTTGGAAGTGGTGGGAAACAGATTTGAAGTATAAAAAATAGACAAAGAATCAAAGGTGTGGTATTCTATCACACACAATTGGAGAATATAAATTATGGAAAAAAGTAAAATTGAGACATTCATTAAGAAGTATAACGTCGGCGGTTTGATTGAACAAGTTCGTTGGAACAACGATGGCAATGACAATCTTGTGGCAACCGCAATGACTTCGGATAGAAAACTGTTCGCCTCAGTCAGTTTGGAGAAGGGCGCAAGTTTCTTCAAAGACGTTGAAATCGGCATCCAAGAAACCACCAAGCTGAAAAAGATGCTCAACGTTTTGTCTGACAACATTTCCTTGGAGTTGGACATTGACCCAAATGACAAGACAAGGGTTCGCCAGTTACATGGTGAAGATGCCAACAATCAGTTCGATTATCCTACCGCTCAACCGGGTGTTCTTGATTCGGTTCCCAAGATGAAAAACATCCCAACGTTCGACGTTGAAATCACAATTTCTCCTGAATTCATCGAAGCCTACAATAAGGCGTTCTCCGCGCTCGGTGATGACCAATCATTGTTTACACTAATCATGAGTCCTAAGAAAAAGAAAATGGACATGGTTATTGGATACAAACAAAAGAACCTTTCAGACCGTGTTGCTTTGGGTGTTACTGCCGTCGCCGGTAAAGACGTAGTGGCAAATCCTATTAGCTTCAATGCCAAACATTTGAAGGAAGTTATTGCCGCAAATAGTGAAATTGAAAACCCTGTTCTTTTGGTTTCGTCTGCTGGTTTGGCCAGTGTCGGTTTCACCAAGGATGGTTTCGGAAGTCAATATTACATGATTAAGATTGACGTGGAAGATTAATTTCAAGACACAACATAAACATAAACAACAAAAACAAAAGGAAAAACAATGACTAATACAAATAGAGTATATGGCCTCTTTTACAAGAGCCACGGAACTTGGACTCCTTTCAATGGCAAGCAGACCCTTACATTGGGTGCGGCTCGTCAGGTGAAGAACCAAGTTAGACGTGCTTACAAGAGCAGCGTCATCATTCGCAGAGTGAAGTTCGTATAAGCATCAACAATATGGACTTCGTGGTTGAAGAAAACAAGACTCCCAAAAGTGATCATTCACTGTGGGTAGAGCGGTATAGGCCGACTACATTGGATGAATACATTGGGAATGAAAGTGTGAAGGAAAAGTTTGCCCAATTCATATCGAAGGGCGACATTCCTCACATTCTCTTGTTTGGTCCCGCTGGGACAGGCAAAACATCTTTGGCGAAACTACTCACCAAGAATATCAATTGTGACGTAATGTATATCAATGCGTCAGACGAAAGTAGAATTGAAGACGTGAGAGTTAAGATGAAGAACTATGCTTGCTCAGCGGGCTTCAAACCACTCAAAGTAATCATTCTTGACGAGGCTGATAGGTTGTCTCAAGACGCACAAGGTGCGTTGAGAAATATGTTAGAAACGTATTCAGCTTACACAAGATTTATTCTCACCTGTAACTATGTGGAGAAAATGATTGCACCTATTTCATCTAGGATGCAATGCTTTGAAATCAAACCCGTCTCAAAGAAAGACGTGGCACTTAGGATGGTAGAGATTCTACAAAAAGAAAACGTATCATTTACGCAGGATGATATTGTGTTCATTGTGAGCACGTATTATCCAGATGTGAGGAAGGTAATTAACTTTGCCCAACAGTCAACGATTGAGGCCGATGGAACTTTGACTATCAAAATTGTCAAAGAAAATGCCGTAGAAGTTGATATGTTGAACAGATTGGTGGATTTGTTAAAGAATCCAACCAAGCCCGGCGTATTTGATGAAATCCGTCAAATAACCACAGAATTTGACTCCAACTCACTTGAAACGGTTTACAGATACTTGTTTGATAAAGTAGAGGAATATGCTAAGGGGAAAGAAGCGTTAATTATTTACGAATTAGCAGACTCTATCTATCAACAAGAGCTAGTTATACCAAAGGTCAGAGACATTATCTTTCTGTCCTGTATGTATAAAATCATCAAACATCTAAAATAAAGGAACAGTTATGGAACTTCCAAGAAAACTACCAGTTAATCAAGAATACAGAAGAATTCTAGGCGAATTTTACGACATCAACAAAAACAGACAGTGGTTCAACCGAGCGGAGCTTGTAGAAATGCACCCCTCTCATATGAAACCAACGTTGGAAATCTATTGTGATTACAACCCTGTTCTGGAAATGAAAGATTTGCTTCAATTCACCGACAAGTATCATCTTGCTCTGGAAATCAAAGCACTCTCAAACCAAGGATAAGCCATTATGGCTCAAAGAAGAAGTTACAGAAAACCGAAGGTCCACCTTCTAAAAGACACACGATGTTACCTTATCGGCCACATGCAATATACAGATGGTAGGCCGTGGAGAGATCTTGTTAAGAAAAAGTTGAAGAAGTGTGGTATCAAGTTTTTTGACCCATATTACAAACCATTTGTTCATGACATTCCAGAGGATGAAGGTTCGAGGAATGAAATGAAACATTGGATGGAAACAGGCCAATATGATTTGGTTCAATCCCGTATGTGGGAAGTCAGAGGTTATGACCTAAGACTTTGTGATGTGTGTGACTTCTTCATTGCTCACATCGTTCCATCAGTCGCTTCATGGGGTTCCGCCGAAGAAATAACAACGGTTATTCGTGAAAAGAAACCTGTGTTCCTTTCTGTAGAAGGCGGAAAGAAATGCACACCGCTTTGGTTAATGGGCGTGGTGCCTCACAAATACATCTACGACAGTGTTGAAGATGTCATTGACATGATAGAGCACATTGATAGTGGATATGTGAAGACAAACAGCGAACGTTGGAAGTTACTAAAACCAGAACTAAGATAATATGCCGTATATCAAGGACGAAAAGAGATTGAAGTTTGACGAGGGTATCGCCGACATTCTTGGCGCCCTACAAGCTGACGATGAAATCAAGATGGGTGAGATTAACTATGTTATATCAACAATCTTGTGGTCATTGTGGAATGAAAACGCATCATACACATTTGGCAATAACCTAATGGGTGTGATGGAATGTGTGAAACAGGAATTCTACAGGCGTCAACTAGCGCCTTATGAAGACGAAAAAATCAAAGAAAACGGTGACATTGTATGAGTAACTTTGTGTTTGCACATACAGACGATGAAGTTGTAGTGATAAACTTGGACGAGTTGCTATATCTTAGTTACAGTAATGGCAGGCTCTATCTTCATTTCAAAAACGGTAATGATGACCTTGAAGGCAGTTTAGAACTTATGGACCAAATCGTAAAATCTTTGAAAGAAAAGGTTGTATGACAGAATCAGACTTGGTTCCAAAAAAACGCCCATTAATGGGCATGTTAATCGCAGGTGAAGAAAATGGTCAGTTGGTTCTTCAAGGCGAAAAGAACATAACAATTCGTGAAGGTTGGAGAGACTACCACACGAACGATAAGGTTCTTATTGGTTGCCCAGAATTGAACTGGTGCACAATGGCAAAAATAACGTCTGTCAGTTTCTATGAACTAAAAGACGTTCCAATTAGAGATTTAAACGCAGATGGATTTGCCACTGTAGAAGATGCTGTAATAGGCTTAGGAGCTTATTATCAGAACATTGATGAAAACTCTCCGGTTACTGTATTGCGATGGAATTTGACAACCTAACAGAAAGACGAGACGCTCCTTTCAAGAGAGAACATACTTGGTATAGGGGTAAGACGGATTATGAACCGTTTGTAGGTGAAATAGGAAAGACAAATGCTTTTAGCAGGTTGTTTGTTCCTGCTTTTATTAGTCCGTTTAAAACAATAAAAGCCGAAGACATAGTTCAAGTTCAACCAATGACAGTTCCATCAGCATTAGTATTCTATGAGAAATTTAGAATAAATGGTGTTGATTGTTTACAAAAAATATGAATAAAGGTGAATTAATCTATCTAGCATGTCCATACATGCACTCAGACCCGGCTGTAATTGAAGACCGTGTTAGACAGGTCAACAAGTTGGCTGGCGCTTTGATTAATGAAGGTTTTTACATCTTTAGCCCAATTTCTCATTCTCACCCTATTGCCAAGGAAGTTGATTTGCCCGGTGATTGGAAATTCTGGGAAGGATATGACCGAGCCATAATTGCTTTCTGTAAGGGGTTGTATGTATTCAAATTGCCCGGCTGGGAGAAATCCATAGGCGTTGCCGCAGAGATTAAGATTGCCAAGGAAATGGGTATCCCAATTGAGTATATTGAATACGAAGACCTACGGCTAAATAGGTAAGGTTTCTACCTTTGCTATACTATTTATATGGTATGGCGAAAAACAGAATCGTTAAATAAAACTCGTTTGAAGGTAGTCCCGGCGGTGGTTCAGGAACACTGAACTATCAAACTGGTTACGGAACTCCCGGCGGTGGCAATTATTCCCAAAATCCATCGCACTTCGCTTCTTCTGATAAGACTACAGACCATTTTCAGCCAAATACTGCGTCTGGTTCTGCGGTTCCTCAAACACCTGATAGACCTGATGCCGTTTCTCCTAAGAGAGCATCTATGGGTGCTGAAACAAGTCCTGCTGGTAAAGCTGACCAGTTAGCAGCACAAAAACCATTAAACCCCGACCAACAATTTGACCCGCAGGTAGATCAATTGTTTCAGAAAAAACAAACTCCTTCACCTGATGAATTAATGTCCGCCCTTCAATATGAATTGGGTAGAATGGTTAAGAAGGATAAGACCATTGCAAAACAAACGGTCATTAAAAACCTAAAACAAGACCCACATTATTACAGTAGGCTAGATATGTTAAACATTGATGACGAAAAGATGAAGGTAGATGAAAATAGTTCTACTTTTGACAAAACCAAAGCAGTTCTTGACGAAATGATTGCTGCCAGACAAAAGAATGTTGCGGTAGCAAACACTCCAGAGATAAATCAAATCTTCAAAGATTTGACGGAGAAACGTAAAGCGGTTCGAAAGCTTTAATTTTGTCCGTTTTAACAAAATACGTGAATATTTATATCATATGAACTATCGAGATTTCTTCAAGAACAAAAACGTAGCCAAGAGGGATGAAACACTCATTCCAGAAGGCGTGGACCCAAAAGAATTCCAAATGGGCGTCGAAGACGAACGTGGGGAACATGATGGAAGCGATGAATTAGCTAAGAAATTGGCCCGCGACCATCTTAAAAAGGATCCAAAATACTATTCCAAAATGAAATCGGTCGGCCTTGAGCAAGAAGAAGGCAGCGACATGGAAGAGCATTGCGGTGCTTGTGAAGACGATTTAGGTAGTGAATATGATGACAATGGCGGCCTTCCAAAAGTTGGCGGCGCTCTCGCGGTTCCTCACCGTGGACAACCAATCATGATGGGCAAAATCATTCAGGTTGGTGGCATTGGCGGTGGTCCTGCTTCTGGTGAACAATCAGGCATGACTAATGCTGGTGGTAAGGGAGTTAGTAAAGACCAAGGCGGCGTGAAGGCCGAGCAGCCGGGCGACAAAGAACCTTTAACAGCGGGTGGCAAATCTACCGATAGTTCAGTTGCTACGAAGTCTGTAGGTGGTTCTGTAGTTCCGGGCGAAGGTCAAAAACAAGGTGGTCCAAACTCACAAGGCACAATTGCTGATACAGCCAAGATGACTGAAAGCAAGGAGAAGGTTCGTAAAATCGTAAAAGAAGTCCTGAAAGAAATCCGATTTAACAAAGAAACCGGCAAATGGGTAAAAATCAATGAGAATACCGTTGATATGAAGATGGGTCCATCTTATAAGGTAGTTCAACCAAACCTTACTCAGACTGCTGAGAAGGATTTGGCCAGAACAAATCAGTATGACCCAGAGATTACTGAAATGTATGACGAAGAAGAAGAATGCATGATGAACGAACGTTACGTTGAACTTGCTAATGCAGGCCGTAACCTAAGTGAAGCTGAATTGTCGGAACTCAAGACCCTTCGTGAGAAGATTGACATGATTGCTGAAAAGAATTGGATGAAGGGTGCTATTGACCCATCACATAAGGGTTATTGCACTCCTATGACCAAATCAACATGCACTCCACACAGAAAGGCACTCGCTAAGAGATTTAAGAGTGGCGATTTGAGTGAAAATGAAGTCAACATGAGAATGGGTCCATCATACAAGACAGTCCAACCAACACTAGCTAAAACCGCAGAAGATGACTTTGCTAGAACAAATCAGTATGACCCAGAAGTATCTGAGGGTTGTTGTGAAGAAGAAGAACAAGAGGAATGTATGGATGAAGCCGGTGGTCAAGCCGTTCAACATAGTTCCTACAGAACCGTTGATCACGGAAATCTTCCACAAAAGAAAGACCAAAGATGGGCAGATGATTTGGACGAATCCGGCAAGCCAAGCAAAGTAGCAAAGACCATTGCTAAGGGACAAAAGACGAAGAAAACCAAAAAGAATCCTCTTTTGAAATTCCAAAAAACCAAGAAAACTTCAAGCGGCGTTCACAAGAGAAAGCCGTAATCTCTAATGTGGGCAGCAAAAAACCAAAGAAACAG